>Ga0209181_10000170_pt1 | contig 117932 bp, 89 predicted proteins | sample MAT05_FD_187208 | JGI IMG/M metagenome (GOLD analysis project Ga0209181, IMG submission 187208) | Freshwater microbial communities from Lake Fryxell liftoff mats and glacier meltwater in Antarctica - MAT-05 (SPAdes) (version 2) | ecosystem: Environmental > Aquatic > Freshwater > Ice > Liftoff...
GGAGGTCAATCTCGTTCCCGACGTTTTTCATGGTGAGTGGAACTACACCATTAGACCTTCTGGTGGAGACGGCAAATCGATCCAGTAGTTTTGCGGCGGGCCCTTAGGTTGGGGGTTGAGACGACCGGGTCCCTGAACCCGTGGGAGTGGGGGGCGATCGTCGTCTGCCGGGTCCTTGCGCGTTGCCGGATAACCTGCTGATTGGGAGTGAAAGGCTGCGGGACGTGGGAGGTGGGCCGCGGCTTGTTGAGCGAGATGTCGTACGGTTCCATGAGGGTCGTCTTGTCGTGCAGTTGCTCTCGAGGTTGCGAGCGCCGTCGCTCGCCTTTGCCGGGCCCGACACGTCCCGGCGGGTCCATCCGGGACAGTCAGGAGAGCCAGGATCGGTCTCGCCCAGCATTGCCGGCCTGGGACCACCGCTGCGACTTGTCAAAGCCGCGAACGGTCGCGGATCGACCACCGCTGCGACTTGTCAAAGCCACGAACGGTCGCGGACCGACCACCTCGCCCAGTTGTCAAAGCCACGAACGGTCGCGGACCGACCACTTCATTCACTTTGCAAAGCCGGCAACGGCCGCGGACCAGGCATCCGGGGGCTTTCTAAAGCCAGTGGATGGTCGTGCGGCAGTCGCCTGTCGCTTTGCTAAAGCCAGCGGATGGTGGGGCGGTAGACGCTTGGCGCTTTGCTAAAGCCAGCGGATGGTCGCGAGACAGCCGCTCGGCGCTTTGGGAAGTCCCTGGACGGTCGCCTGTCGACCGTCCAGGGACTTATCAAGTGCGCCACTGGCTGAGATCAGCGGTGGCGCGCGCGTCAGCTCTCATGGGGGACGGCAGGGGTCGGCGCAGGCTGGTCGAGCTCGGGCTGGGAGTTGCCCTTCGGACGGCCGTAGCCGACGAAGATCGATCGGTAGTGCGCAAGCTCGCTCGGCGTCTTGCGGAAGAGCCATTCCGCCGTCGGGCGAACGTCGTTGGCGTACACGTTGCGAATCGCCGACCAGAGGCGGTCGACCCATGGCGTGGGTGAGCTGGGGACAGCGGCCAGCTCTCCGGCGATGGCATCCGCGAGCGTAAGGCACACGGCAGCGTCATTGGCCTCGAAGGAACGATCGGCGGCGAGCAGGTCGTGATTGTCGCTCACGAGGTACGACATGCGCCGGAGGTCCGACTCGAGATCGAGATAGCCCGTGCCGGAGCGGATGTCATCGAGCTCGCGCTTCGCGACGGGTTGATCCTCCAGATGGTAGTCGAGGTAGCGCTGCAGGCGCGTGCGGTGCGTGGTCGCCTTCTGCGCAAGCTGCAGCGAGAGCTTCGCGTAGCTGAGCTGGGCCCCACTGGAGTCCAGCGCGGCGAGCACCAGGCGGCAGCCGACCCCGAAGACACGCAGGGCAGGGAGCATGGACGCGTCGAAGTCGTTGGGCGAGATGCGCGCCCACGCGGTCGCGGAGGCGGGCGTGGTCGCGTGCGCGTGGGCGCGCAGAAGCACGTCCGAGATGTCGGCCAGGTCGGGGCGAGGCACACGGTTGGCCTCGGTCGCGTAGCGGTCGAGCAGGGGGAGAAGGGCAGCGATGTTCGCGCTGCGTTCTTCATCGGTGATGGGCGCGATCAGGAGCTTGGCGACAGGAATGATGTCAGCGGCAGTTGCGGTCATATACATCCTCGAGTTGCAGAGAGTAGGGCGAAGGCAGCCATCCAGGCTGGTCGTAGATGAGCAGCCGCACGGTGCGGCCTGCTTGTTGGGGGACCTTGTTTGTGCCGAACTGCACATTCGGCGTCAAGCGACTGCACGTTGAAAGTGTCGAAGAGGGACGTTGGGCCCGAAAGCAAAAAGCCGGAGCGATTACTCGCCCCGGCTTTCGCACGAGATCAGCTGGTCAGCGGATCAGAAGTCCGACCAGAGGTACTGGTTGGTGACCTCATGATGGAACTGGATCTCCGGCACCTTGATGATCGACCCGAGCGCCTTGGCGCAACGGTCGGCCGACATCTGCTTCAAGTCGGCGAACTTGCGCTGCACGCCCTCGCCCAGCAGCTCGCGCACCGAGGTGCTGCTGCTGAAGTGCTCGATGGCGCTGCCGATGTTGTCCGGCAGCGTGCGCATGCCGGCCTTGGCGGCCTCGACGGTGGTGCTGGTGGTGCCCTCGAACGCGGTGCGCGCGAGGGTGTAGAACACCATGTACGGGTTGGCGTCGGGGGCGACCGAGCGGACCTCGATGCGCGCCGAACGCTCGTTGCCGGTCGGGATGCGGACCATCGCGCCGCGGTTGTTGGCCGAGGCCTTGATCTGGTTCGGGGCCTCGTAGTGCGGGTCGAGGCGGCGGTACGCGTTGACGGACGGGTTCAACACCAGCGCCAGGTCGAGGGCGTTATCGAGGATGCGCCCAATCGCCTGCCAGCCCACACCCGAGAGGCCGTCGACGCCGTTGGGATCCCAGTACTGGTTCTTGCCGTCCTTCGAGAATGACATGTTGGTGTGCATGCCGTTGCCGTTGACGCCCGTTACGGGCTTGGGCAGGAAGCTCGCGGTGCAGTCGAGCTTGGCCGCGACCTGGCGGCACAGGAGCTTGTAGAGCTGAACCTGGTCGGCGGTGATGAGCGCGTCGGCGTACGAGAAGTTCATCTCGAACTGGCTCGGGGCGACCTCGGGGTGGTCCTTCTCGTTCTGGAAGCCCATCGCGCGCTGCACTTCGGCGGCGGTGTCGATGAACGTGCGCAGCGCGTCGCCGGGCAGCGAGTGGTAGTAGCCGCCCGTCGAGACGTACTCGAACTTGCGGCTCTCGTTGTAGTGGCGCTCGGCGTCGCGGCCCTTGAAGAGGAAGCCTTCGATCTCGGGCGCGACGTGGCACACGGTGCCCGATTTCGCCCAGAGGTTCTCGCCCCAACGCTTGAGCTGCGCGCGAATGTCGGACGCGTACGGCGCGCCGTCACGGCCCATGACCTCCGAGAAGAGAAGCACTTTGCCCGGCCCGAATACGTCGGCGGGCAGCCAGTAGAAGGCCGGCCAGTCGAGCGATAGGCGGAGGTCGGACTCGTGCTGCGCCGAGAAGCCGCGCACCGAGCTGCCGTCGAAGGTCAGGTTGTCCTGGCTCTTAAGCAGGAACTTCTTGTCGTAGTCGAGCATGTGCAGGCGACCCTCGAGGTCGGTGAAGCACACGGTGACGGCCTTGATGCGCTTCTCGTCGCTCAGGTAGCGCACGCGCTCCTCGCGAAGCACATCGGCAGGCTTCCGATCGGTGCGCGCCTGCTTGACGGCGAGGTTCATCTCCTCGAGCTGGTCGTACGGGATTTCGAGGAAGTCGCGCAGGGGAGAGGTCGGCATGTCGGAAACTCCTTGAAGGGCGGCGACGCGCTCTCGTGAGAGGCATCGTGCGCGCTCGCCTGAGAGCTTCGGAGAGCGCGGCGGCCCACGGATTCCCACGTTTCGCCAACGGCGCCAAGCTTCGCGGTGCGCGTTTGTTTCGGCCCTGTTTCGGGTGCCGCGGTTCGCCTTCGGTTGCTGTCGCTGGTGTCAGCCCGCGACTTCACGCACGAGTGCACGCAGGCTGGTCACGAGCGCCTCGACCTCGGCTTTCAGGTGCGGCACCCGCTCGCTCGCCGCAGCGGTCTCGCCCTTGCGTCCGAGGTGCTCGACGTCGGCCGCTGCTTCACGCGCGCGGTCGGCTCCGAAGTTGCCGATCGATCCCTTGAGCTGATGGGCCTTCTTGTAGGCCGCGTCCGACTCTCCGTGGGCGAGGTGCGCGGTGATCTGGGTGACGAGCTTCGGCGCGCTTTGACCGAACAGATCGATGAGCCCCTTCAGGAACTCCATGTCGCCCGCTGCGAGCTCGAGCACGTGATGGCGGTCGAACACCTCGTCGGGTGATCGTGGGGGCGGCGGTGCTGCGTCCCCCGGCTTGGGGCGCGACGCGATGGCTTCGAGCACCTCCGTCAGCTCGTCCTCGGCGATCGGCTTTGCGAGGTAGCCGTCCATTCCGGCCTCGAAGCAACGCTCGCGCTCGCCACCCAGCGCGTGCGCGGTGACCGCGATGATGGTGACGCGCGGACGCCTGTTCTGCGCCTCGCGCAGGCGAATCACGGCGGTCGCCTCGTAGCCGTCCATTACTGGCATCTGGATGTCGAGGAACACAGCGTCGAACTCGCCCGGTGACTCCGACAGGCGGTCGACGAGATCGGCGCCGTTGTTCGCGACGCGCACGGTGTGCCCACGTCGCTCCAGGATCTTCATCATCAAGGTCTGGTTGACGGTGTTGTCGTCGGCGACCAACAGCGACAGCCCCGGACCGCGTGGTTGCGTGTCGCGATGCACCTCGGGTGGTGCCACCAACAGCTTGGTCAGGAGCTCGACCAGCTCAATTGGACTCGGCGGTCGCGGCAGGCGCCGCAAGACCATGTCCGACCTCTCGCCGAGCTCGGGCGGCAGTGGCTGGCACATCGTCTCGATGTCCTCGAGCGACAGCACGGTGTTGCTCCCGAAGAGCGGTAGGTGCTCGGTCAGCTCGAGCACGACGCTCGGCTGGTCGCCAACGAATCCCGACACGACCACCAGGTCGAAGCGGCCTGCATTCGCGCGCAGGTCGCGCGCCACTTCGATCGCCTCCGCGACACTGCCGACACCCTTGGGCGCGAGGCGCCAGGCCGCGAGCTGCTCGCAGATTGTGACGCGTCCGATGGGCCGCGGATCGATCACCAGCACGGTGCGCTCGGACAGCGTGCCGAGCCCATAGAGGGTCGTGCCGGTGATGCGCTTGTAGCGCACGACCGGCAGCGTGAATCCGAGCTGGCTGGCGCTGCTGTCGCCGTAAACGTGTCCGCCGTCGAGCTCGACGAGGTGCGACAGCGCGAGCAGCGCGGGCAGACCCGTGTCGGCCGAGTGCGACACGTAGCGTGGCAGCTCACCGATCGTCGCCGCCCCGGTCGCGCTGACCGCGACCTTTACCGAGACATTGGCGCCGGTGAGATCCTCGTGGCTCGCTTCGATCAAGAGCTCGGCGCCCTCGCGTCCACTCTCGGCGGCCGCGAGCAGCATGCTCGTCAGCGCCAGTCGGAACAGCACACGATCGGCCAGCGCTGCCGCCGGGAAGTTGTTGCTGAAGCGCAGCGCGACCTCGCAGCCGAGCTCGAACGACAAGGCCCGCGCGTTGGCCGCGATGTCTTCGCGCAAGGCGAATGGCTCACGCCGCGATTCGCTCTCCGAGGTGCGCTCGGGCAGGCCGTCGGCCCGTCGCTCGAACGCGCCGAGGAGGTCTTGGCCACGCACCGACGCGCTGTAGCCGATCGACATGAGCAGCCGCAGCCCAGCCTCGTCGGGCGCCAGCTCGGACACCTTCTCCATCGCCAACGCGGCCTGCCTGAGGCTCGAGCGCTGGCCAACCGTGTACAGCGTCGCGAGCTGCGCGGCCCGCACCGCCGCTTCAGTGGGCGTGCGCGTCGTCTCGACCATGCGGGGAAACTGCCCCGAGGCTTCGGGCCGGTGCTTCGCCGCGCCCGGATCGGACGGTCGACTCTTGATCGGGTTCGCGACATCCGAAGGCCGTGTGCGTGCCTCGGCCCGCGCGACCTCGAGCAGCTCGCTCAACGTGTCACGCGTGCGTGTGACCTCTTCGATCTGCCACGCGATCGGAGTCAGCGCCCAGCCCCAGCCGAGCCGCAGCACCAGCCCGCCGGCGACGATCGCCAACGCGAACGCGAAGCCGACCACCACCCATCGCTGGGCGAGGAGCGCGACCAATGCGACTACGATGACGGCGAGAGCTGCGAGCGCCGCCACCCGTCCGACCCGATCGATGGGATGCAACATTGCGCCGAAAGGTAATCGAAGCCGAGCCGGCTGGCGAATCGTCTCCTAGAATCGCCGGTTACAGTGGTTTACGCAGGTCCATGTGCGGGCTCGCGCCAGGCACGTGCACGTAGAGCTGTGCCTCGAGGACTCTGCGAACGTCGCTCGCGACGTCGAGCCGCGACGCCTTGGGCTGCGTCTTGCGCGCGGTCGTCAGCACTTCGACCAGACCCCGGATGTTGAGTGGCCAGTGCGCGGACAAGAGCGCCGCCATCAGGTCGGGCGTCACATCGAGGCCGGCCGCGCGCCGCCCGAGCAGCACCCGCACCAGCACGCCGAGGTCTTCCTTGCGCTCACGTAGCGCCGGAAGCTTCACGGCCCGCTCCGACAGGAGCGCGAAGAGCTCCGGCAACATGTGCTCGCTACCGCGGAGGGCATCGACCTCGCGGTTGGTCGCTGCGATGATGCGGGTCGTGACGCGGACCTCTTCGCTCGCGCCGAGCGGCGTGAACGCGCCGGTCTGCAGCAAGTGCAGGAGGCGCCGCTGCACCGCCTCGTCCATCTCGCCGACCTCATCGAGGAACACGGTGCCGGCCTGCGCCCGCAACATCAATGCGTCGCGCGGCTCGCTGCCCGATTCGCCATCGCGCCAGAGGCCCGCTGACGACGACGTCACGTCACGCGAAGGGTCGGGCAGCGGCAGCGTCGTCGGCGTAAGCGGACCGAACAACGCCCGCTCGAGGCGCTCACCGCTGAGCGACGCGCAGTTCAACGCGAGGAACGGGCCGAGCCGCCCACTCAAGCGATGGACCTCGTGCGCGACCAGCTCCTTGCCGGTGCCGTTCTCGCCGAGCAGCAACACCGGATGGTCGGTCGCCGCGACCTTCGCAACACCGGCCTCGACCTCGGCCATGGCGGCCCCGACGCTGTTCATCATCAGCGATCGGTGGCGCGGCGCGATGTGACCGAACACCATGAAGGTCGAGCCGATCCGGATCACCTCGCCGGGCTTCATCACGTGCTCGCGGATGCGCTTGCCATCGACGTGAGTGCCGGTCTTGTGGCCGCGATCGACCAGCACCCAGACGCTGCCGTCGGGGCCATGCGCAGGCTGCGCGCTGGTCCTGCGTTCGAGCGTGGCGTGGCGCGTGCCCATGCGCGGATCGCCGAGCTCACCACCCGGGAAGATGCGCGACTCATCGCCGATCGCGACCGAACCCAGGTCGGCGAGGCTGAGCTGCTCACCCGCGCGCGCCAGCCCATCACAATAAACGAGCGTCAGGCCGAGCGGGTATGGGCCCGGCAACAGCCTGTCGATCACAGTCTCGATGGGAGTCGACCTCACGGAGCCAAGCTAGCAGAGTCGGTCGGTGCTTGTACCGCTCGGAGTTCGCACGCGAACCAAACGAACGCCGCCGACCTACTCGAACGTCGCGCTGATCTTCGACAGGCTGCCTGCGCCACCACTATTATGGAGTGCGAACGTCCAAGTGCCCGGGTCCGGCGGCAAATCGCCCGACTCGATGGTGACCTTGCCGTTGACCACTGGCAGCTCGAAGACGCCGTCGTTCTTCGCCGAGCCTACCGAGAAGCCGAGCGTGTACTTAATCGGCGCCGCACCCGGCTTGAACACCGCGACCAGCGAAGGGGCATCACCGCCGCCACCGAAGCCGCCGCCGGCCGCCACATCCAACTTCAGCACGATGTTCGTAGTGCCCTCGGGCACGACGAACGAGTACTGCAGGTAGCCAGGCGCGTAGCCCGGGAACGGGTTGGGGCTGAAGGCGTCCTTGCCCTCGAGCGTGACCGGCAGGCCGCGCACGCCGACGCGCTCGACCGGCAGGACGCGGTCGCATGCGATGAGACCCCGGTCGGCGAAGGCCTTCTCGACCTTGGCCTTGGCCTCGGCGCCGAGCAGCTCGTTGGCGGCGTCGATGGTCGCCACGGCGGCCAGCGTGAAGTCCGACGTGTTGGTCAGCGTGAGCACCGACGACAGGATCACCCGGTCGGCGTCGGTCACGCCGAGGTCTTTCCTGATCTGCCAGAGCGCGCTCGAGAAGATCTCCGAGTCGGCGTGGACCTCGGCCGTCAGGTCGCTCGGGCAGGTCTTCTGGACCTCCATGTCGCGGCCGGCGTCGCCGCCCCCACCGAGCGAGAAGCCGCAGATGTTCATGCCCTCGAGCTCGTTCAGCGCGTAGTTGCCGATGGCACTCTGGTCGGTGAGCGTGCCCGCGAAGTAGTCGGCGTAGCCCTCGTTCAAGGCGCCCGGCAGGTTGTTGATGCCCTGGTCGTCGACGAACGCGGCGTTCAGGCGCGTCGCGCCGAGCATGCCGTGCGTGTACTCGTGATAGATGACCGAGCCGTCGTAGCTGAAGTTGCGCTTGCTGGTGCCCGAGAAGATGATCGAGTCGCCATTGATGTCGAGGTCGAGATCGAACCCAAGTTGGTCGAGACCGCCCGCCGGGATGAAGGCCGCGTTGGCGATCATCGCCCAGTCGCCACACACGTTGGCCTGCACGTTGGTGATGGCGTCGAGCGGTGAGTCGCGGTCGGTGAGGCCGTGCACGTCCTTGTAGTAGTCGTGGATGACCTGCATGTGGTGATACATCGTCACCTCCGCGAAGCGGCCATCGTCGTCGGCGGGCGTGGCCGGCGGGGCGATCGAGAGGTAGGTGTTGTCCGTGCCGGGCAGGGCCTTCGACTCGGGCACGCACGAGATGACGTCGATCTGGAAGCCACCGAGATCAAGCGGGATCTTCTTGCCACGCTCGAGGTCGGGGGTGCAGCTGCGCACGCGCGCGTAGGCACCAACCAGGGTGTGGTCGGTCGACGTGAGGTGTTCGAGCTCGACCTGTTCGAGGATGGGAGTCGTGATCGGATCGATACGGTAGATCTTCGCCTGGGGCGAGAACTCGGGGGTGGTCTCCTCGATGATCTCGGGCGTGGTCGTCTCTTCGGCGACCTCGTTTTCGCTGATCTCGCTGTCGATCTGGACGCTGGTGTCGGTCGCGCCGGGCTTGGTGTCGTCGCCGCAGGCGCTGAGCAGCGCGGCCGCGGCCAGGGCCGGCGCGATCGCGGGGCGGAGGTGGCTCTTGAGGTTCATCACTTGCCTCCGGACTTCAGCGGGATATGCGTCATCGAACCGTCGTTGCCCGCCGGCGCCTCGCGCAGGATGGCGCCCGACTCGGCGTCGACCCACACGAAGAAGTGGGCCTGCAGTGGGATCACCGCGACCGGCACACGCCAGGAGAGCCGCGCCTGATGCGGCGCCGCGACCAGCACGACCTGCAGCGCAGTGCCCATCAGCGCCACCGCGAAGTGGTTGGCGACCGCTGCCTTGGCGGCCTCCGCGCTGATCGTCTGGGCCGTCTGCGCCAGCTCGAACGGCACGATGTCCGACGTGACGCTGTTCACGCGCCCATCGAAGCCGAGCTTGACGGCCAGCGTACGCGACTCGACCGGCACGCCGGCGAGCGTCGTCTGGCGGAAGCGCACGACGTTCCCGCGACCGGGCAGCGCCTGCACGTCGACCAGCACGACGGCAGTGGTCGCGAGGCCGAGCGTCTTCTTCCACGCGGCGACGAACGACAGCGCGCGCTCGGTCGGGGTGACGCCTGTGGTCGCGACCGACATGCCATAGGCCGCACGCAGCGAGCCCGAGAGCGTGTCGCGCACGATGCGCACGTCCGGCCCGAAGGCCGCTTCTATCGTCGTGTCATGCACCGTCGGAGGCGCCGCGAACGACGTGCTCCCGAGCGCCATGATGCTGCTCAACACTGTGATCCAACCACGCAGTGACATGTACCAACCTCCGGCCGAAGCGCGCGGAAGCTAGCAGAGCGCCTCCCGCGTCGCATCATGATTTGATGGCCTCGCGCGGCCAGTGTGCAAGCAGACGAGTTGGTTCGTCTTCGACTCACCGAACGTCGCCTGCTCGATACACTGGCTTTCGCACTCGGGTTGGTTCGTTCCAGCCAACCGCGTTACTTCCCGAGCACCGAGCGCAGCGCGTCGATCACCCGGATGTTGTCTGGCGCGCGCCCGACCGTGATGCGCAGGTGATTGGGCAAGCCCGAGGGACCGACCGGCCGCGCGATCACGGCGCGCTGCATCAACGCGTCGTTGACCTCTTTCGCGTTGCGACCGACGTCGGTCAGCACGAAGTTCGCCTGGCTCGGCACGGGGCTGAGCCCGAGGTTGTGCAGTGCATCGCTGAGCCAGCGGCGCGAGGCGATCGCCGCGGCGACGACCGTCTTCGTCCACGCCGGGTCAGCGAGCGCTGCCTGGGCGGCCGCCTGGCCGACGACGTTGAGGTTGAACGGGTCGCGCACGCGGTTGAGGTAGTCGGCGATGTCGGGCTCGCACACGGCGTAGCCGACGCGCAGGGCGGCGAGCCCATAGGCCTTCGAGAACGTGCGCAAGAGGACGACGCGCGGGCGCTGGCGGAAGATCGCCATGCCGTCTGGCGCATCCGATCGCTCGGCGTGATCGATGAAGTCGACGTAGGCCTCGTCGAGCACCACGATCGGCGGGCCCGCGGCGCCCCACGGGCGGCGGTCCAAGCCTTCGAAGAACGCGGCCAGCTCGGCCTCGCCGATGAGCGTCCCGGTCGGGTTGTTCGGGTTCGCGATGAACACGAGCCGGGTCGTGTCATCGATGACGTCCAGCAGCGCCGCGAGGTCGTAGCCGCAGTCGGCGCCGAGCGGTGACTCGACGTAGCGTCGCCCATGCGAGCGCGCGCCGATCTTGTACGCGATGAAGCTGCCGGCCGAAGACGCGACCGACTGGCCGTCCTGCACGAAGCAGCGCACCAACATCCCGATGAGCTCGTTCGATCCATTGCCGACGACCACCTCGGCCATCGTGACGCCATGGAACGCGGCGACGTCATGGCGCAGCGAATAGCTCGCCGCATCCGGATAGAGCCACAGCTTGCTGAGCGCGTCCTTCGCGGCATCCAGAGCCTTGGGCGACGGGCCCCAGACGCTCTCGTTGGAGGCCAGCTTGAGCGCGTCCTTGACGCCCAGCTCGCGCTCGACCTCTTCGATGGGCTTGCCCGGCTCGTAGGCCTTGAGCTGTGCAATCGCGTCGGAAACCAGAGCGCTCGCGCTCATCCCCCGGCCATCTTCTTCTTTAGCTCTTCCAAGGCCGACAGCGCATCCGCGGCCGCGACCTCCTTCCTCATGTTGGCGGTCTCGGCGTCGCCGGCGAGCACGTTCATCTGCTCGACCAAGGCACCGGTGCCGGGCCGGATGCCGCCGCCCGCGCGTGCGAAGACCGCCTCCTGGCGCAGCTTCGACTTCTTCTCTTCGAGCAGCGTCAGCTCGCCCTCGATGAGCGTCTTGTCCGAGCGCATCGGCGACAGGTCCGCGAGGATCGCGTCGTAGGCGGCCTTGGCCTTCAGTATGAGCGCCTTCGCCTTCGCGAGCTTCTCCTCCGGCTTCTTCATGTTCTCGAGGAGGATTGCGAGCTTGGTCCGAAGCTCGTTCTCCTGCTTGATGTGCTCCGCCATCTCGAGGCGAAAGCCCTCTTCCATTTCTGCTGCCATGCCGCTTGCTCCCTTTCGTTATGCGATCGCCGCGATGCGGGCGCGCAGGTCGGTGGCGATCGCCTCGCAGCTCGCCTTGGCCTCGCTGCGAGCAGCCACGAGACCGGCGTCGCCGACCTGCTCCTGAGTCTCGATGTACACTTTGAGCTTGGGCTCGGTGCCGCTCGGCCGGGCGATGACGCGCGAGCCATCGGCGCGCCACCAGGTCAGCACGTCACCGCGAGGCAATCCGGCGGCCTCGGCGTCCGGCGAGTTGAGGTCGCGCTTACGCGTGACCGCCTTACCACCGAGCGTGTCCAGTGATGACTCGCGCCACACCTTCATGATGCGCGCGATGCGCGCCATGCCTTCGAGCCCCGGCAGGGTGAGCGTCACCTGGTCGGTGTGCGAGACACCGATGGCCAGCGCGATCGCGTCGAGCCGATCGAGCAGCGTGCGCCCCTGCGACTTCTCAAAGGCTGCCAGATCCATCATCGCCTGCGCCGCGCCGATGCCATCCTTGTCGCGCACGGCGCGCCCGACGCAGTATCCGAGCGCCTCTTCGAAGCCGTAGACGAACGACTCGCCTTCGGGCGCGACCTCGAGCGCCTTGTGCCAAATCCACTTGAAGCCGGTCAGCACCTCGGCATATTGCGCGCCGCGCAGCGCCGCGAGCGGCTCGAGCATCGCGGTCGACACCAGTGAGCACGCGACGAAAGGCTTGCCGGCAACGGCAGCCGAAGGCGACACGGCGGCCTTCGCAGGCCACGCCGCGACGCCTTCCTTGCCTGCCACTTTCGGCCCCTGGGTGAGGATCCAATCGGCCAACAGGAGGCCCGTCTCGTTGCCGGTCAGCACGCGATACGAGGTCGGCGACGACTCGTCGCGCACCGCTACGCCCAGCCGATCGGTATCGGGATCGTTGGCCAGCACGATGTCGGCGGCCTTGGCCCGCGCCAGCTCCAATGAGAGGTCGAGCGCGCCCTTCTCCTCCGGATTGGGGAAGCGCACGGTCGGGAAGCGACCGTCCGGCGAGGCTTGTGCCAACACCGGGAACAGGTGGCGATGGCCGCGCCGCGTCAGCGCGTCGGCGACCCAGGTGTGCCCGACGCCGTGCAGCGCGGTCGTCACCACCGCGACCTGCGCCGGCGGCGGTTTGTCGCCGAGGCACTGCGCGTCGATCGCCGTGAGGTAGGAGTCGAGATCCTTCTTCGACACGACTTCGATGGCACCCTCACGCACGGCCTGAGTGAAGTCGGCGCGCGGGACCGCCAGCGTCGACTCGAGGGCTGCGCGCAGGTCGCGGATCCGCTCGTCCTGCGGCGGCACGATCTGCGAGGCGGTCGGCCCATAGACCTTAAAGCCGTTGTACTCGGGCGGGTTGTGCGAGGCGGTCACGATGCACACCGCGGCCGCGCCTTTCGCGCGCCCGAGGAACGCGCACACCGGCGTCGGTGCCGCCTTGGCGATCCAATAGACGTGGATGCCGTGGGCCGCGAAGACCTCGGCCGCCGCGCGCGCGAACACGTCGCTCTTGATGCGGGCGTCGCGCCCGATGACCACGCCGCGCGCGGCCGCATCGGGGATCTGCTGCAGCGCCTCGCGCGCCACGGCCGCCGACGCCTGTATCACGGTCGCGACGTTCATGCGGCCGGGACCCGCGCCGATGAGCCCGCGCAGGCCCGCGGTCCCGAACTCGAGCGGCGCCGCGAAGCGCTCGTTGAGGTCGGCCGCGGCGGCAGCGTCGCCGGCTTCGGCGCGCACGACGATCGCCGCCAACTCCTTGCGCGAGTCGGCATCCGGGTCATCCGCCATCCATGCACGAGCCAATTCTACGAGGCGTTCGGTCACACAGCCCTCCGCGTTTGCGCGGCGGACCCTATCACGCCTCGATTGGAGTCGTCAGCTCAGCGTGGCAGGCGCTTGTGCGTGACCTTGCCGTCGGGTGCCGTGGTGCGCTCGCAGCCGCAGCCATTACCGACACCCTCGGTCTCGACGACGGTGCCGTCGCTCCGGGTGGCGAACGCGTAGTAGACCTTGTCGCCGCGCACGACGCTGACCGAGTCGTCGTCGAGGATCAGCACCGAGACGCTGCTCGGCTCCAGCAGGTCGGCCGGGAAGTCGAATGAAACCGCGCCATTGGCCGACCGCGAAAGGGTTATCCCGTCGACCACGCGAGTGGCCGAGCCCTTGGTCGGGCGCTCGACCTGGTCGGCCAGCGGCATCTCGATCCCGTCGCAGGTCACGCGCAGCGCGATGTCGTGCGCGACACCATGGACCAGCTCGAGCCGTGCCTCCTGAGCGCTGCCGGTGACCTTCAGGCTCTTGCTGCCACGCAGCTTGTTGAGGCTCTTGATGAGCGTCTCGTTGTCGCAGCGGGGAGGCGCGGCGAGCGCCGACGTCGACAGCGAAGCGAGCAGGACCAGGGCGAGAGCGAGCTTCATCGGGACGACCTCCGTAGCGGCATCCTTGATACCAGCGTCGTTCGACCAGGGCCACTTCATTAGTTGCCGAGCGTCGCTCGCCACGCTTCGCTGCTCGCTCAGTGAAGCAAGGTCCCCTCGAAGTCGCCGCGCCGCATCATGCGCTGGCGGCCCGCGAAGCCGGTGTCGAGCTCGTGCCAGTGATGGAAGCCGGACTCACCGCGGCGCCAGCACAGATAGACGATCCGTCCGTCGTGGCGCGAGCGCACGTCGCAGAGGCCATCGATCGTCTTCACTTCGACCGCCAGCTCGGCCAGGCTCTCGACCTGGGTGCGGATCGCCGCGTGCTCGTGCAGGGCGCGCGACACCAGCGTGCCGACCTCGGGTCGCGCCAGCTCTTCGGGCGGCAACGTCTCGCTGAGGTCGATGCCGAGCGTCTCGAGCTCCTTCACGAGCGCGTGCAGCAGCGTGCGATGGTGAGTGATGATGCGGAACGTCGCCTCGAGGTGGGGCACCAGCGCGTCGGCCTCCGACGGCGAGTAGAGCCGCATCGGCAGTGGTTCGCCGGTCGCTTCGTCCGGCACGTCAGCGTCCCGGTCATTGGGCGGCTTGGCCATTCAGCGACCCTTGAAGCGGGCAGGGCGCCGGGCCGCGAAGGCGGACACCGCCTCGCCGAGATCCTCGGACGCGAGGAACGCGCTGTTCCAGGTCGCCACGTGGTCGAGCCCGTCGGCGTGGGCCGCCTCGAGCGGTCGATTCAAGACGACCTTCACGCCCTCGACGGTGCGCGGCGGGTTGTCCGCGATGAGCCGCGCCATCGCCTGAGCCGCGCCAAACAGCGCGTCCGGCGTCTCGTGCACCGCGTTGACCAGGTTCATCGCCAGCGCATCGTCCGCCGACACGTCGCGGCCCGTGAACGCCAGCTCACGCGTGCGACCCTGGCCGATGATCGGCGGGAGGCGCTGCAGCGAGCCGAGGTCTGCGACGATCGCGATGCGCGTCTCGCGTAGCGATATCGATGCTTCCTTCGAGGCGAGGCGGATGTCGCAGGCCGATGCGAGGTCGAGGCCGCCGCCGATGCAGTGGCCGTGGATGGCGCAGATCGTCGGCACCCTCAGGTGGAAGAGACGATCGAAAGGGCGCTGCAAGGTCTTGATGAGCCTCATCGATTGATGGCGCGGTCCGGCCGTGGCCGAGCCGCGGAAGAGTTCGCCGTAGGCCGCGATGGCCTTGGGCAGGTCGAGCCCATACGAGAACGCCTTTGGATCGGCGCCGCGAATGACCAGCACACGCAGGTCGGGGCTCGCGTCGAGGTCGTCGAGTGCGCGCTCGAACTCGGCGAAGAAGGCCGGGCTCATCGTCTTGTTGCGCAGCTTCAGGGTCGCGACGCCGGTCGGCTCGAGGGTGGTCTCGATCTCGGCGGTGGTGCTGGTCACGATGGCGCTCATGCTCACATCCTCGTCGGGGCTGGCGGGTCCCGACTGTCTACAACCTTGCTATCCAGAACGACAACCTCCATGATGCGCGCCGTTATGTGGTTCAACATCGCCGTGCTCCATCAGCCTGACGTGACGCGCCCGCGCCGTTGAGTGCTCTTGCGGACAACCTCGCCGAGGCATTGTCCTGCACGACCGAACCCGCACCCAATCCTGCAGCAGCGCTACCTCGGCGTCGCCTGCCGCGGCTGCTACAGCCGGAGCACCTATGACCAGCTCATCGCCCGCTACCTCGCCCCTCCCGAGCGACTTCCCGCTCCAGCCCGTCGCGCCGGAAGCGCCGATCAAGCACCTCAAGCCTCCGGTCGAGGAGCACGATCTGCTCCATCGCGCGCTGCGTCGCGACGACTTCTGGCGCAAGATCCCGGCCTGGAAGGACGTCGATCACGAGCAGTTCGCGAGCTACGATTGGCAGGAGAAGAACGCGATCACCAGCCCGAAGAAGCTCCTCCAGAGCGTGCAGGAGCTGGTCTCGCCGACCTTCATTCAGGACGTCGAGCAGGGCTTCGCGATGGCGCCGATGGCGGTGCGCATCAGCCCCTACCTGATGGCGTTGATCGATTGGGAGGACGCCGAGCACGACCCGATTCGGCGTCAGTTCCTGCCGCTCGCGAGCGAGTCCGAGCCCGACCATCCGATGCTCACGCTCGACTCGCTCTATGAGCAGGGCGACGCACCGGTGCCGGGCCTGACGCACCGATATCCTGACAAGGCGCTGTTCCTGGCGCTCGACACCTGCCCGGTCTATTGCCGCTTCTGCACCCGTAGCTACGCGGTCGGCATCGACACGGAGTCGGTCGAGAAGGTCAGCCTCAAAGCTGACACCGCGCGCTGGCAGCGCGCCTTCGCGTACATGCGCGATCGCCCCGAGCTCGAGGACATCGTCGTCTCGGGTGGCGACGCCTATCGCCTCAAGCCGCAGCAGATCCTGGAGATCGGCCACACTCTCCTCGACATCCCGCACATCCGCCGCTTCCGCTTCGCGACCAAGGGCATCGCGGTCCTGCCGATGCGCATCAAGGCCGGCGACCCGTGGACCGAGGCGGTCACCGAGATCGTCGAACGCGGTCGCAAGCTCGGCAAGGAGGTCGTGATTCACACCCACTTCAACCACGCCAACGAGGCGACCGGCTTCTCGCAGGATGCCGCCCGCGTGCTCAGTGAGCGCGGCATCTTCGTGCGCAACCAGAGCGTCTTGCAGCGCGGCGTCAACGACACCGTCGACGCGCAGATCACCCTCGCGCGCAGGCTCTCGTTCCTCAACATCCACCCGTACTACGTCTACGTGCACGACCTCGTGAAGGGCGTCGAGACGCTGCGCACGACCGTGGCGACTGCCATCCGTCTCGAGAAGCGCCTGCGTGGTTCGCAGGCCGGCTTCAACACGCCGACGTTCGTCGTCGACGCGCTCGGCGGTGGCGGCAAGCGCGACGCGCACAGCTTCGAGCACTACGACCAGGAGACCGGCATCTCGGTCTACACGGCGCCGGCCGTAAAAGAGGGTCGCCTCTTCACCTACTTCGACCCGCTGGCCGAGCTCTCGCCGCACATGCGCGCGGCCTGGCAGGACGACAAGCTCCGCCACGAGATGATCCACGAGGCGCTCACGAAAGCCCGCCAAGAGCAGATAGCGTAGAACGTCGTCGCTCGGTTATCAGCCGCGTCGTTGGCGACGCTCGGCCGAGCAAGCTCGGCCGCTACCACAGCTATGTAGCGGCCAAGTCAACCGTGTTTGGGCTCTACGACCGGTCGAGTCGGTCGTCTACTTCGGGCGCTCGTGACCGGTGCTTGTGCGGTCCGCTTCGCGGCCGGTTTGCTCGCGGTCTTGGTCGACGTGCGCCGAGTGATTGTAGGCTTCGTCGCGGGATTGCTGGCTTGCTCTGACTCGAACTCGGTGGGACCTACCTCGAGCTCGGCGAGGGCCTCTTCGATAGCTTCGCTCTCTGCCACAGCCATTGCTGCGAGGCCCGCTGGGTGGCGTGAGGCGTCCCAGCGTTCGTCGTGGCGGACCATGGCATCAAGGATGCGGAGCAGCTTGTGCGCGCATGCGATGAGGACGACCTTGCGCTCCTTGCCCTTCGAGATCAGGCGCACGTAGTGGGCCCGGATCACCGGATTGAACAGGACCCCCGAGTGCGCGGCCTGGAAGAGGGCTGTCCTGACCTGGCGCCGACCAGGAGCGTACTTGCGCTTGATTTCGTGCTCGCCACTGTCCTTGTTCATCGGTGCGAGACCCGCCAGCGACGAGAGCTTCGAAATCCCGATTTCACCGATCTCGGGCAGCTCGGCCACCAGGCGAGCGGCCGTCAAAGCACCAACGCCGGGAACCGACTTCAGCAGCTCAAATCGCGCCACGCTCTGCGGCTCCGACATGATGTGCGCCAAGAGCTGCTTCTCGACGGCGCGCGCCTGTTTGGTGAGGAAGGCGATGTGGGTCGTTATCGACTCACGAACGGCCACGACCGTCGCCGTCTGGAGGCGGTTCTTCTCCCGCGTTCGATCCCTGATGAGCGCGTCGCGGTGACGTCCGAGCGCCATTGCCGCCTCGAGAGCCGCACTCGGCGCCACCCAGAGCGGCACGTCGGTCACCGACGCGTAGTTCGCGATGCACTCGCAGTCGAGCGAGTCGGTCTTGGCCCGCGTCCCTTGCGAACGCGCGAAGTTCTTGACCCGTTCTGGCTGCAACAGCACCGCCGGGACCTTCGCCGCATCGAGCGCCTTGAGCAGTCGCCGCTCGTAGCCTCCCGTCGCTTCCATCGCCACGACCCGCACCTTGTCCCGTGCCAGCTCCGCTGCCAGTGCCGCCACACCTGCCTCATCCGCGACCACTGACCTCTGCGCGCGCGCCTTCTTGCCGACGCCGTAGGACGACACCATCAGCGTCTTCTTGCTGACGTCGACCCCGACCACCCTCGGATCCCGTGCCTTTTTCATTTTGCCTGCCTCCGTTAGATTGGGAGGCGTCGGGACGCTCATCGAGGCCCATGCTTGCGAATACGAGTTCGAACTCGGTCAACCGTGCGGGCTCAAGATGAGCGGTGAGCAGCCAGACGGACAGACTCGGCCATGGTGTCATACCACCGGGCTTGCTACGTCCTGTCTGGCTGCCCCCGACGCTCACACACGGAGACTAAGCCCTTTCGGCATACAAGCTTGCTCGGCCGAGCGCTGTTGAAGGCATCGTTTCAATGGCGAATTCGCGGGCAGCCACTTCGTGCCCTTCGCTCACGAGTTCAGTCGTCGACGGGCTGCTTGCCCACGATGGCGTCCTTCATCGCCTGGACAATCTCGGGTGAGTGTCCCTTCCAATCGAGCAGCTCGCCCACGACCCGCAGCGGGTCATTCGAGCGGTAGGACTTCGTTGGATTGCCTGGGAATTTTTTGTCGGTCAGGTTGGGGTCGTCCATGAACGGGCCGGTCGGCTCGACCTCATAGATGCGGCCGGATCCTTCGCCTTTGGCCAGCTCGGCTCCCCAGGTCGCCGCGTCGAGCGTCTCGCTGAAGTAGATCCAGGGCGACTTCCGCTCCGTGTAGTTGGAGCCGAAGCCGGGTTGGAGGAGGTCGCCTGGTCGCAGGTCCGCGCGGGTGCCGTGGTAGAAACGCCGTTTCTCGTCGCTCATGCGGTCGACCATGAGCCAGACGGACTGGCGGTGCAAGACGGGTTCGGCGATGGTTCTCGAAGCTTGCGGCGCGCGGGCCCATCGCGCTAGGCACACGCCCATGCGTGCATCCAAGAAGTCCCCTCTCGAACGCCCTGGCGTCTTCGGCTCGCCGACGTTCGCGGCTCGCGATGACAAGCGCGCCGTATCGCCTTCGGCTGCCGATGCTGGCAAGCCCAAGAAGCGGCGCTTCCCGGTCCGCACCGAGGAGGCCCTCAAGAACCTCGCGCTGAGCTACGTCGCGCGCTTCCCGTGCACGACCGAGAAGCTGAGGAAGCACCTCGCGAAGAAGATGCGCGACGCGCTCGACGCGGGCGAAGCTCAGCCCGGCGATGGTCGCAAGTGGATCGATGGCGTCATCGAGACGCTCACGCGCGTGAAGCTGCTCGATGACAAGGCTTACGCCGAGGCGCGCGCGATGACCTTGCATCGGCGGGGTCGCGCGACCTCCATCATCGTGCGTGACCTCGCCCAGCGTGGCGCGCCCGAGACCGCTATCCTCCAAGCGCGCGACGCGCTCGCGGAGACGTCCGAGAACCCCGACCTCACCGCGGCCGCGCGGCTCGCGCGCAAGAAGCGCCTCGGCCCGTTCTCGAAGGTGCCGCTCACGCAGGACTTGCGGCGTAAGCAGCTCGCGACCCTCGCGCGCAGCGGCTTCTCGTTCGACATCGCGCGCCAGATCGTCGACGCCAAAGATCCCGAGTTACTCTCGGACCTCGAGGCCCGCTCGCGCGCCTGACCCGCCCGTGACCGCCGCACGCCGGGGTCGCCTTCCCGAATCATCGCTCGGGAGTTAGGGTGCCGCGGTGACCAACGCATCGACGCTCGACGACCTCTACAAGATCCCGCTCGGCCTGCTGACCGACCTCTACCAACTCACCATGGCCTACGGCTATTGGCGTGAAGGCAAGGCGGAGCGACCGGCGGTCTTCCAGCTGACCTTTCGCAAGATGCCGTTCGGCGGCGGCTATGCCATCGCGGGTGGCCTCGGGCCCGCGCTCGACTACTTGATATCGTTGCGATTTTCGCCCGACGATCGCGCCTTCCTCGCGACGCTCAAAGGCGGCAACGACGGTCGCCTGTTCCCCGACGACTTCATCGCCTACCTCGCCGACTTCCGCTTCACCTGCGACGTCGACGCCATCCCCGAAGGCACGGTCGTCTACGCGCATGAGCCGCTCGTGCGCGTCACAGGCCCCCTCATCCAGGCGCAGCTCGTCGAGACCGCGCTCCTGAACCTCATCAACTTCCAGACGCTGGTCGCGACCAAGGCCGCGCGCGTCGTCGACGCGGCCAAGGGCGACAGCGTGCTCGAGTTCGGGCTGCGACGCGCGCAGGGGATCGATGGCGGCCTCGCCGCGAGTCGCGCCGCCTACCTCGGCGGCTGTCACGCGACCTCCAACGTGCTCGCCGGCCGCCTGCACGGCATCCCCGTGCGCGGCACCCACGCGCATTCATGGGTGATGGCCCACGACAGCGAGCTCGAGTCGTTCATCGCCTACGCCGACGCGATGCCGAACAACTGCGTGTTCCTGGTCGACACGTACGACACCATCAAAGGTGTCGAGCACGCGATCACCGTCGGACACCGCCTGCGCGAACAAGGCCACGAGCTCGCCGGCATCCGGCTCGACTCGGGTGACCTCGCCGACCTGTCGCAGCGCGCGCGCGCGATGCTCGACGCCGCCGGCTTCCCCGATGCGGCGGTCGTCGCTTCGAACGACCTCGACGAGACGCTCATCGAATCGCTCAAGCATCAAGGCGCCAAGATCAACGTGTGGGGCGTCGGCACGAAGCTCGTGACGGCCTACGACCAGCCCGCGTTGGGCGGCGTCTACAAGCTCTCGGCGCTGCGCAACGAAGCCGGTAACGCCTGGGACTATAAGGTGAAGCTGAGCGAGCAGCCGGCCAAGGTGTCGGTCCCTGGGCTGCTCCAGGTGCGCCGCTTCCTCGACGCGAACGGTGTCCCGGTCGGTGACGTGATCTTCGACGAGGGTACCGGCTGCCCTGCCACTGCGACGCTCATCGACCAGATGGACGCGACCTTTCGCAAGACGCTCTCGGGCACCTTCGTTGACCTGCTCGAGCCGCAGCTCCGCGGAGGCCAGCGCGTCGCAGCGCCGCCGTCGCTCGCCGCTTCGCGCGACCGCACGCGCCAGCAGGTCGGCAACCTCTCGGCCGGTCATCGCCGCTTCCTGAATCCGCAACGCTTCCCGGTCGGCCTCGAGTCGTCGCTGTGGCAACAGCGCAACGACCTCGTGCTCGCCGCCCGCGCCGAAGCCTAGACAAGGTAGCCAACGACCATGCTCAACATCCACGTCGGTGCCGCCGTCCTGAACCTCATCCCACTCGCGTGGGAGCACAACGCCGGCCTCATCGTCAGCGCCATCCGCGAGGCGCGCCACCACGGCGTGACGCTCTTGTGCCTGCCCGAGATGTGCCTGACCGGCTACAACTGCCAGGACGCGTTCCACTCGCCGAGCCTGCATCGCCAGGCGCTCGAAGTCCTGATGCGCGACATCGTGCCCGAGACACGCGGCATCACCATCTCGGTCGGCCTGCCAGTGGTCTGGCGCAACAGCATCTTCAACGCGTGCGCGATGGTCTCCGACGGAGTCGTGCTGGGCTTTGTCTGCAAGCGCTTCCTGGCCGGCGATGGCGTGCACTACGAGCCGCGCTGGTTCAAGCCGTGGCCGACTGGCATCCAGGGCGAACTCGAGGTCGAGGGCAAGGCCTACCCGATAGGCGACCTTTATTTCGAGATTGGTGGCGTCAAGATCGGCTTCGAGATCTGCGAAGACGCCTGGGTTGCGCAGCGCCCCGGCTCCAGCATGGCCGGCCGTGGCGTCGACATCATCCTGAACCCATCGGCCTCGCACTTCGCGTTCGGCAAGCTCGAGACGCGCAAGCGCTTCGTCATCGAGGGCTCGCGCGCGTTCGGCGTGACCTATATCTACGCGAACCTGCTTGGCTGCGAAGAGGGCCGCGTCATCTACGACGGCGGCGCGATGATAGCGACTCTCGGTCGCCTCGTCGTCGCCGGTGAACGGCTCGCGATGGCGCCGTTCCAGGTGACCTCCGCCGTCATCGACGTCGAGCAATCGCGCATGGTCCAGGGCTGGACCTCGAGCTTCCGCCCGCGCTTCGACGAAGACCCCAACGAGTGCGTGAAGGCCGCCTACACCTGGCCCGACATCGAGCCCGATCTCGACCGCACCCACGTCGCAAGCGGTTGGGAAGCATCGCCTCAGCTCAAGCACGAAGAGTTCTGTCGCGCCGTGACGCTCGGCCTGTTCGACTACATGCGCAAGTCGTTCTCGCGCGGCTACGTCGTGTCACTGTCGGGCGGCGCCGACTCGGCGGTGTGCTCGGTGCTGGTCGCGCTGATGGTGAAGCGCGCCGTCAGCGAGCTCGGCATCGACGGCATGAAAGCACGCCTCGCCTACGACAAGCGCCTCCAGTCCGTCAGCGGCGAGGCCGACATCGCGCGCGCTTTGTTGCTGACCGCCTACCAGGGCACCCGCAACAGCTCCGACGTGACGCGCAACGCGGCCCGCGCGGTCGCCGCCGGTTGCCACGCCGAACACCACGAACTCGACATCGACGCGCTCGTGCAGGGCTACATCGGCATGGCCGAGGGCGCGCTGGGCCGCAAGCTGACGTGGGAAACCGACGACGTCACGCTGCAGAACATCCAGGCCCGCGTGCGCGCTCCAAGCATCTGGATGTTCGCCAACGTGCGCGGCGCATTGCTCATCACGACGTCGAATCGCAGCGAGGCCGCGGTCGGCTACACGACCATGGATGGCGACTCGGCCGGTGGCCTCTCGCCGATAGCCGGCGTCGACAAGAACTACATCCGCCGCTGGCTGCGCTGGCTCGAAGCCGAAGGCCCGCTCGGGGTCGGGCCGATCGTCGCCGTGCACCAGGTCAACGTGCAGCAGCCGACCGCCGAGCTGCGTCCGCAAGAGAGCACACAGACCGACGAAGCGGACCTCATGCCGTACGACGTGCTCGACGCGGTCGAGCGCGCGGCCATCCGCGACAAGCAGGACCCGCTCGAGTGCTTCCGGCTCCTCCGTCTTCAATTCGCCGTATCGCCTGCGGCTGCCGTTGCCGAATTCGCCGTATCGCCTGCGGCTGCCGTTGCCGAATTCGCCGTATCGCCTGCGGCTGCCGTTGCCGAATTCGCCGTGTCGCCTGCGGCTGCCGACTCCGGGTTCGCACAGCACGCGCCGCGTCAGCTCGCGTTCTGGGTCGAGCGCTTCTTTCGGCTGTGGTGTCGCAACCAGTGGAAGCGCGAACGTTACGCGCCGAGCTTCCACCTCGACGACGAGAACCTCGACCCCAAGACCTGGTGCCGATTCCCTATTCTTTCCAGTGGCTTCGACCGCGAGCTCAGCGAGCTCCGGGCCTGGGTCGACTCGCGTTTTCCTGCCTAGTTTCTTGGATTCGATCCGCTCGTGACCTTCCCGTCATTCATCCGCGCTCTCTCGTTTCCACTCGCTGGCCGCCGCGATCGCTACCTCTTCAGCGACGCGTTCATCACCGACGACGGCGACGGGCGTCGCCTCGTTCTCGTGTCGACCTACTATCCCGACGTGACGTTCGACTTCGGCGCGGTCGTGGTCACCGTCGACGGCTCGCGCCGCGCCGCCAGAGAGATCGGCGTCAACGCATACGAGCCCTCGCGCGCGGTCGTCTACGCCCTCGGCGACCTGCCCGCGCGCGCGGTTCACGCCGTCGACATCAGCTACGAAGGCCAGCACCTCAGCGCCCGCATCGCGCCCGATGTCGCCCCGCCGCGCCCAGAGTTCGCGCTCGCGACCCAGTTCAAGGGCGACCATCGCAACGTCGAGGCGATGTATCGCTACTACCGCAGCCAGGGCTTCGAGCGCTTCTACCTCTTTTACAACGGCGACCTCGCGCGCCTCGCGTCCCCGCTCTTCAAGGCGCCCGGCATCATCTACGGTGAGTGGAACTTCCGCTATCGGCTCTATGCCCACGAGCCTCCGTTCAATGCGCTGCTGGTCGACCCGGGCGCGCTGCAAAATCATCATCACGCGCAGGCGATGTTCCTGACGATGGCGCGCTTTCGCCTGCTGCGACGCTCGTCCTTCCTTGCGCTGGTCGACCTCGACGAGTTCGTGGCGATGCCTGACAGGAGCGAGACCGTCCGGGCGCACGTCGAGCGCGTCAACGCCACGCACCTCACCGCACCCTGCCATTGGGCCGAGGTTCGCGCGCCCGCGGGCACCGAGCTCACGACCTCGCCGCTCGTGCGCAAGGCCTGTAGACGTCTGGCCTCGATCGCGAAGCGGGTCGCCAAACGCGTCGGCATCGTCGCGCCCGAGCCGGTCATCGCACACTCCGATCTCGCGCACATCTACGCCAACCCCGCCGCGACCAATGGACGCGGCAAGACGATCTACCGTGGCGACTATGACGGCCTTTTCGGAGTCCACTATCCCAAGACCGCAAGCACCTCCTGGAACCCATCGCCCGATCTCTTGTTCTATCACCTCGTCAACACGACCCACGCTCGCTTCGACCTCATCAGCGCCGACGCGACACCCGTCGCGCTCGTCTGAGCACCTTCCCGACATCCGAGACATCAAGGCGCGCTTTGAACGTCACCGCACTCGAGGTCGACGGCCTCTTCCTCGTCACGCCCGACGTCTTTCGCGATGTCCGTGGCTTCTTCGTCGAGACGTGGAGCAAGGCACGCTACGCCGCCGCCGGGATCAACGCGTCGTTCGTCCAGGACAACCACAGTCACTCCGTGCGCGAGACTCTGCGCGGCCTGCACTACCAGGCCTTCGGACCCGTCAAGAACGGTCCCGTCGCGCCCGGCCAGGCCAAGCTCGTGCGGGTCGTGCACGGCCACATCTGGGATGTCGTCGTCGACCTGCGCCCCGACTCCCCGACGTTCGGCCGCTGGTCCGGCCACGACCTCGACAGCGACGACCACGCGCAGCTCTTCATCCCGGCCGGCTGCGCACACGGCTTCGTGGTGCTGAGCGAGTCGGCCGACGTGCTCTACAAGGTCAGCACGCCATACGATGCAACGACCGAGCTCGGCATCGCCTGGGACGATCCAGATCTCGCGATCGAGTGGCCAGCCGACTCGCCGATCCGATCTGCGCGCGATCGACAGAACCCCAGCTTTGCCGACTACTTGCAGGTCATCGAGGCGACACGGGCAGCGCCGCGGTGAGCACCCTCGGCCGACTGGTGTGGGTCACCGGCGCGCGTGGCATGCTCGGCAGCGAACTCGTGCGCAACCTCGCCGTGCGTGGCCACGAGGTGCTCGCGACTGGGCGCGAGGCCGACATCGCCGACCGCGAACGACTGCTCGTGGCGCTGGCTGGACGTCGCCCGCGCTGCATCATCAACGCGGCCGCCTACACCGCGGTCGATCTCGCCGAGAGTGAGTCGACCGCGGCCTTCCGGATCAACGCCGAAGGCGCGGGCATCATCGCGGAGCTCGCGCGCGATATCGCTGCCGACTTCGTGCACGTCTCGACCGACTACGTCTTCGAAGGCCTCCACGGCGAGCCGATCAAGGAAGACGCGCCGCTCGCGCCGCGTGGTGTCTATGCGCAGAGCAAGGCGCTGGGCGAGGCGCGCGTGCTCGCCACGATCGATGCTGCACATCGCGTGATCGTCGTGCGCACGTCCTGGCTGTTCGGCCCCCATCCGCGCAGCTTCGTCGCGCGCATGCTGTCGCTCATGGCGCGTCGCGAGACGCTCGACGTCGTCGCCGATCAATATGGTCGTCCGACCGCCGCGGTCGATCTCGCCGACGTGCTCGTCATGCTCGGCATCGGTGAGCTGCAAACGATCCCATCAGGCGCCTACCACTTCGCGAACCCGGGTGCGACCACCTGGCATGGCTTCGCGACCGCTATCCAAGCGGCCGCGCGGCACCACGGTCAGTCGCTCGCGACGACCAGCATCCGACCCATTGCGACCTCCGCGTTCCCGCGACCGGCACCTCGTCCCGCCTGGTCGGTGCTCGACTGCACGACGCTCGAGCGTGCGCTCGCCGACTGCGGTCGGCCCGCGCGCTCCTGGCTTTCAGCCCTCGATGAGCTGCTCGGACGCGCGCCATGAAGTGGCCGAGTCGTCGCAAGGCGATCGTCGCCGTCCTGGTCGTGTCGTGCCCCTGTCGCTGGCTGCCGCGTTACGCAAGGTGAGCCCACTGCGCTCGCGACCGGCCGCGTAGCGCCTTGCGGTGGGGCGACGCGGGGTGCTAGACCGCTTGGATGCCCGACCCCGACAATCACGCCGACATCCGAATCGCGACCGTCGAAGACGGCGAGTCGATCCTCCGCATGATGGAGGTCTTCAACACCCACGAAGAGAGCGCGTTCACGCGCGAGGGCCTCGCCAAGAATTTCGCCCTGCTCCTCGCCAACCCCGCCTGGGGCGCCATCTTCTTCGCCGAAGTGGGCGGCGTGCCGGCCGGCTACGCGGTCCTCTCGTACGGCTTCGACTTCGAGTTCGGTGGCCGCGACGCGTTCCTGTGCGAGCTCTTCGTGGCTGAGCGGCAGCGCAATCGCGGCGTGGGCAAGGCGCTGATGGCGTTCGCCGAAGCCCACGCGCGCGCCAACGGCGTCAAGACGCTGCACCTCATCGTGCGACGCGAGAACTCGTCGGCGCAGATCCTCTACCGACGCGACGGCTTCACGTTCGACCCGCGGCTCCTCATGAACAAGCCGCTGCTCTAGCAGATCCGCCTATTGGGCGCTGGCCTGGCGCAGGATGAAGAGGGCGTCTCGGTCCTCGGGATCCTTCGAGCGCAACTCGAACGCGAGGTCGACTCGGGTCGCGAGGTCACGCACGATGCGGGTCACGACTATCTGGTCAGGTGGTCCGCTCCAGGCGAGATCGGCGACGCGGTCGAAGACCAGCTCACTCGGCGTGAGGTCGTCTCTTGTGAGCACGTCGAGGTGCAGCGCCACCGCCACCGGGACGTCGTGCCGTGCGGCGCCCGCGATGAGCGCGAGAGCGCAGGCGAGCGCGGCCGAGGGCAGCCCGAAGGAAGCCGCCATCTGCCCAGGACGTGTGGTGCCGATGGCGCTGCCGCCAGTGCGCCCCAGGGTCTCCGCGAACATGCGGTCGAGCGCGACCTGTGCGTCCTCCGCGAGATTGCCCCGGTGCGTCGCGACCGGGTTGACGACGAGCACGAAGGCAACGAGTGGAACGCCGAATCGGAGCGCGTGTGGCTCAGCCAGGAAAGCGAGGACCTGGTCAATGAGTGCTGCGCTATCGCCCACGAAGGGCAAGTGGTCCCGGCCTTCGAGTGCCACGAAGCGCGCGCCGGGAATGTGGTCGGCGACATAACGACACGAGTCGTAGGGCGTGAGCACATCGTCGGCGCGATGCAGGACGATCGTCGGGACACTGATGCCCTTCAGGAGGTGACGGACGTCGATCTTCGAGTTCGCCTTGAGCACAGCGATCGCGGCGCCTGGGCTTGCCCCCATCTTGAGATATCGTGCCCACCAGCTCGCGAACGCCTGGTCTCCTACACGGCTCGGCGCCTCGGCCTCCAGAAAGACAGGTCCGCCCCACTTCTGGCGAATCTCCGAGTAGCCCCACTCGAACATCTCTGGCGGTGCTCCAATCGGATAGTCGGGCCCGACGGTCGACTTGGCGACGCTCGAGTAGACCACGAGCGCGCTCACCCGCTCCGGATAAAGGGCCGCGAACAAGAGGGCGAGGACGCCGCCCTCGGAGATCCCGAACACCGCCGCGCGCTCGGACCCAGCGGCATCCATCACCGCGCGTATGTCCTCGAGACGGTCTCCGAGCGAGCTCACGTCGACCCGGTCCGACATGCCGGTGCCGCGCTTGTCGAAGAAGATGACGCGATGTTGTTCGCCGAGCCGCTCGAGAAACGATGCGAGCGAAGGGTCCTCCCAAGAGAGTTCGAGGTGCGAGACGAAGCCCGGAATGAGGACCAGATCGGGACCGGCGCCAAAGACCTGATACGCGATGCTCACGTCGCCGCTCATCGCCCAACGCGTCGGGAGACGGGCCGCACCCACCGGACGCGCCGTGACGCCGTCCGGTGTTTCAATCGCCGGCACCGCGCTGGGCCCGGGCGCTGCCCGTTCGAGGTACGCCTCGAGGTCGACCGTGAGCATGCGTGCGTCGGAGTAGCGGTTTTCCGGATCGGGCGCCAACGCCCGCCCGATGATCACTGCGAGCTCGACCGGGAGCTGGCTCGAGTCGATGCGCGGACGCAGGCCGCACTTGAGCTCTGCCAGGATAGCCTCGTCCGGCGACGACCAGAGCGGTCGGCCGCTGACGACCTCGACGAGCGTCGCGCCTAGCGCCCAGACGTCAAAGGCCGGCGTCGCGCGTTCACCGCGAGCCTGCTCGGGGCTCATATAGGCCGTGGTCCCGATGACGCCTGCCAGGGGCTCCACGTCGGTCGCGACCTGCGCCAATCCCCAATCGATGACCTGCGTCTCGCCGCGGTCTCCAATCATGATGTTGTGGGGCTTGATGTCGCGATGCACGACACCATGTTCGTGGGCGAACCCGATCGCGCGGCTCACCGCGAGCATATGCCGGAGGAGGACGAGGTCGCTCGTCTGGGACCGCGAGCTCAACAGGGCCCCGAGCGAGCGACCGCGCACCAGACGCGTCGCCATGCGCACAGTCGTTCCGTCGTCGACGAGGTCGTACACCGGCACGATGTGCGGATGCTCCAGCATCGCGAGCACCCTCGCCTCGTGGCGCAGGCGCGCTTGTGCGCCCTGGTCGTCGTCGTGCACGGTCTTCCAGGCAACCTCGCGCGGCAGATGGCGGTCGAGCCCGCGGACCACGATCCCCTGTCCGCCGTGCCCGAGGTAGCGTCCGGCGACGCGCGACTGATCGAGCGCGGCTCCGGGCCGGCTCGAGTTCGAACTCCGCCTCGACGGCGCTGGATCGTCGTCCCGCTCGCTCATGATGCACCCCGCGCATCGTCCCACACCTGGCGGAAGGCCAACTCACACATCGTCGGCTACTTAACCGCACCGTAGCCGAGTGCGAACGATGCCACAACACGACGGCATGCGTGCAGGTTACTCTTCCCAAGTCTCGCGTTGCCACCAGTCGCCGGGCCGCGCGACCCAGTTCGGGCTGAACGTGTTCTGCATGACCCAGTGGATCTGCTGCTGGGTCATCCCGAGGTTCAGCGTGTGGCGCTGCCAGAAGCTGTCCCACCAACCGGGAGGCTCCTGCTTGTCGCCGTCGTACTCGGTTGGCCGGCCCGTCTCGCCCTGGGTCACGAGGCTCCCGACATAGTCGGCGTCCTTGTAGACGCGGTCGATCTGCGACTTGATCTGATCGAGGTCGTTGGCGTTCACGACCCCGTTCGAGGTCGCCTTGTAGAACTGCACGGTGACGCGCACCGGGAAGCGGTCGTCGCGCTTGATGTCGAGGTTGTCGACCTCGGTGAACGGACCTTCGAGCGCGCCGTGGCCAATGACGGCATTCTCGACATCGCCCCTACCGCGGTCCTGCGCGGGCGCATCCCCGCTGAGCATGTCCGCGTCCTCCATGAAGTACATCATACGCTGCGGCTGCTTCTGGATGAGCGGCACCTGGATCAGCAACACCATGTTGAGGCCGTCTTCGCTGCCCGCGGTCGGGGTGCCCGCTTGTGGCTGCCCGGGATTGGCCGCTTTGAAGTCCGACGCGCGCTTGCCGGTGAGGCTCGCGCGCTTGCCATCCTGATTGAAGAACAGCCGCTGACCCCACACGCCGCCGGCCGCGAAGCCGTCGCGCACATTGTCGATGATGGTGACGCTGGTGCCCTCGCGCGTCGCCAAGATCGTCAGCACCGCGGGGTCACCCTGATAGGATTGATAATTGAAAAGCACCGGATTGAAGGTCGCTTCGCCGGCCGCCGGGATCGGCAAGAACGCAGCCTGGGCGGACACCAGCGCATGCGTGTCGCGCGGCGCCAGCAGCGACTTGCCATCACCTTTCCATGATCCGGGCGCTGTCATATACGCGCGGATATCCCCGAGAAACTGCTTGAGAGTGACACGCTTCAATGACTTGCCGTCCTCGTTGCCGACCAGCAGCGAGAAGCGATCGAGCGGCACATCGCCGGTCTTGTCCTCGAAATTCGGGAAGCGGATGATCGGCATCAGGTGCAGCTGCGTGTTGCCGGTCGCCGGATCCTTGTGCTGAACCTGGATGGTCATGTCGCTGATGTTGGGGCCGACCGACGAGCCCTTGTAGCGGCCGGAGTCCTCCCACGTGACATTGAGGATATTCAGGCCCCGCGCCTGTGCGAGGCGCTGCGCTTCCGGATCGTTGGCCATCCCCTCGGTGCCGGTCAGCACGCTCAGATAGCTTGGCTTCGGGCCGGTGGCCTGTGCCACCGACGGCAATACGACAGTGGCACCGAGTGCCAGGAACGAAGCGCGAACGAAGAGACGGCGTGCCCTGATGATCATGCGGAGACTCCCCTTGGCATAGGCGGCTTGGCCCGATGCAGAGGAGACGCGCGGGTGCGAAAAGCGGTCTACGGCTGGCGCGTCCTCAGTACTTTCTCGGGGAGATTCAAGTGCCCGGCGTGTGACCGAAAAGTCGGATGTGCAGGCGGTCGCAATAGCGCCAGCCGCGCTCGATCACCGCCGGCACGAGCCAGCGCGCGACGGCATCCAGGGCGGCGTTGCTGATGCCCTCGGGCATCACGAGGATGTTGTCCGGCGCTGCCCCGAGGCGCGCGACCCATGATTCTATTTCGATCAGATCGTCGGGCTTGCCCGCGACGAACTTGAGCTGATGCTGGCCCTGCATCATCGCGCGCACGACATCGTCGCGCACGCGCGTCGCCTCGTGTCGCTCACGCCAACCGCTGGCCGCGACGGGTGCCGAGCTCGCGAGCTTCGGCGAGACCGACCACAGATCGACCGGCAGCGGCACGAAGTGGGTGCCCGCCGTCTCCACCGTGATGTGCATGTCGCGCGCCTTCAAGGCGGCGATGAGCGCCTCGATGCCTTTGGCGATCAGCGGCTCGCCACCGGTCACCACCGCGTGCTTCACACCCGGATGGGCATCCAGCGGCGCGAGCAACGACTCGATGGTGCGCTGCTCGCCGGTCGCTTCCCACGACGAGTACGGGGTGTCGCAGAAGTGACAACGCAGGTTGCAGCCGCTCGTCCGGATGAACAGCGACGGCACGCCCGACAGCTTGCCTTCGCCCTGCACCGACACGAACGTCTCGGCGATCCAAAGACTGGTTGCACTCTCGCTCACGACGAGCCTCGTCCCCTCGGCAAGCGCCGCTCCGAGCGCGCCAGGTTGTTCTGCTGGCGCAGCCGCATCAACAGCCGCCCGCGAAGCGACAGATGTTGTCCTCGCAGCTTCCCTCGATGCACTCGGCGCGGCTGCCGCATTCTGCAGCGACGCCGCAGCGGCGCGGCAGGCAGCTCGACAAGAGGCGCACGTCGTCGATGAAGACGCCGCGCGTGGTGTTCTGCGCGCCATCGACCGTGTCGAAGACGAAGCGGATCTGAACCGCCTGGGAGGCGGCCCAGCTGAGGTCGACCGCGACCTCCTGCCAGCTCCCACGGGTGAGCTCGGCCTTGTCGACGAGCGGCACGACCGTCTGGCCTATCAGCGCTTCGATCCGGAACAAATCGCGCTGCAGGTTCGCCTCGACATCGATCAGCACCTGGAACGACAGGCGCATCTCGACCCCATCGGGAAGCTGCACCAGCTTCGTCGTCGCGCTGCCGGTGTTGCGCCCACCCGACTCGTAGAAGTTCAACGTCGGATGACCATAATAGAGGACCGACGAGCCGCTCGGCGCGCTGGCGTTCGCCTGCACTCGCCAGCCGACGTTGTTCGCGGGCGGTGAGAGGACCCAGCTCGCGGGCGCGCCGAGGTCGAAGCGCTCGGTCATCACGTCGGGGATGCAGCAGCCCGGCTCGTACGTGAAGGCGTTGCTGCACACGCCGGTCTCACAGTGGTCGGTCGTGCAGGCAATGTGGTCATCGCAGTCCGCATCGTCGCGGCAGCAGGCCGAGTGATATTGGCACTGCCCATCGAGGCACTCGCCGATTGTGCACGCGTCGCCGTCCTCGCAGTCGACCGTGCGCTCGCAGCACAGGGGCACCTGCTTGCAGCTGCCGGCCCCGCTCGCATCGATGGAGCAAGCGTCCTCGGTGCACGGGTTGCCGTCGTTGCAGTCGCCCGCGATTGAGCAGCACTCGGCGCGCACAGTCGAGACGCAGGCGCCGCCAGCCCCCGAGCCCACGGCATTACAGCGATCGTCGCTGCACGGGTCGCCGTCGTCGCAGTCGACATCGGCGAGGCAGCAGCTCGAGCGTTCGCGGTAGACGCAGGCACCTTCGGCGCACACGTCGGTCGTGCACGCGTTGCCGTCGTCACAGCCGTGCTCGGGGTCGCAGCAGTCCGACCGCAAGGCGACGTCGTCGATGTAGAAGCCTTCGAATCCGTTGATGATTGCGTCGATGCTGTCGGCCTCGAAGGTGACCCGCTGGCCGGCCGCGACCGGGCCCAACGCGACCACGATCGGCAGGAACTCGCCGAGCGTCGTGCCGCCGATCTCGTCCGACGACCACACCACCTTCGGCTCCGCGTCGTCACCTTCGGGCGGCAACAACAGCACGCGCAGGCGATCGAACCCGGGTGTCTCCTCGGTGTCGGCGAACAACTGGAACGACAACGACAGCGGTAGCCCCGTGGCTTCGGTTGCTGGCAGCGCCAACGCCGGCGTGGCCGCGCGCGCCGCGGCCCGCTCACCGACGTCGTAGCTGCGCGTCGCGGCGTCGCCGAAGTAGAGGCTGCGCGAGCCACTCGCGCTGCGCACTGTCGAGATGGTCCACGATGCGGAAGACGGCGTCAGCTTCTCGATCAACATGCGGCCGGCGCCGACCTCGAACGACTCGCCGAACGCGCGCGCCGAGAAGCCCGCGACATCTTCGAAGGGATTGCAGAAAAAGCACGCGCGCGCGGGGCTCGGGCTGCCGGCCGCGACGCACATGTCGCCGACGACGCAGCCCGCGGCGGTCGGGTCGGGGCCGCCGTAGACGCACTGTCCCGCGACGCAGCGGCCCTCGGCGCAGGTCAGGCGACAGTCGAGGTCGAGCGTGCAGACCGCCGCGACATCGGGCGCACTATCGGCGACGTCAGCGTCCGTCTCGCTCGCATCGCCGACGGTCGCGTCGGTCGCGTCGGTCGTATCGGACCTGGTGTCAGCGACATCGGTCGCGCCATCCGCGTCGCTTCCGGCGTCCGCGGGACAGCCGCCAGCGCACAGACCGATGGAGAGCGCCGCGAGTGCACGCGTCACACCCATGGCAACGTGAGCACGACCTCGTGCCCTCCGGTCGTGACGGGCTCCAGCGTGACCTTCGCGCCGTGACGCTCCGCCACCTTCTGCACGATCGCCAGACCGATCCCATCGCCGCCTGCGACCCGCTCGAACAGCTCGAACGCCTTTACGCACTGAGCCGCTGGCAGCGCGCGTGGACATATGTCGAACACCGCCACCGTCCAGCCATTGTCACCGCGCGCGATGCGCACCCGCGCCCGCTTCGACACCGCCAGCGCCCGATCGACCAGCGTCTCGAGCGCGCGCTGCAGCAACCGGGGATCCGCGCTGACCCGCGCACCAAGCGTCAGCGCATCGGCCGGCTCGAGCGACGTCTCGATCTCGCGCGTGTCGTAGGTCGTGCGCACTCTCGCGAGCACCTCGGTACACAGCTCGCCGAGGTCGACTGTCGCGCGCTCGACCGGTCGCCGCGCGACCATGAGCCAGTCCGACAGCGCGTCGACGAAGCGTGTGAGGCGATCGCCCGCGCCGCCGATGCGCTGGACGAAGTCGATGAGCTCGTCGTCCGCCGCGCGCTTGGGACGCTCGATCTCGAGCACCAGCGACGCCAGCCCGACGACCGACTGCAGCTGCCCTCGTAGGTCGTGGCGCAGGCCTTCGCCAAGGCGCGCGAAGTCAGCCGCCAGGTTGGCGGCCGTCACCCTCTCGTTGAGCCAGCGCGAGCGCTGCGCCGCCGCCGCCTCGAGGTGCAGGCGCAGCATGCCCGGCCGCAACGGCCGCCGCACGATGAGATGTACGCCCGCGCCGATCCGGTCGACCGCCTCGTCATCCAGCAACAAGGCGCCGACGAAGTCGTAACGATGCCGCTCCAGCTCGGCCAGCATCGCGTCACCCGGCACCGGATCCAACGTTCGCGGCGCAAGCACGATGGGGCACGCCAGCTCGCTCATGGCGGCATGCGTCTCCAGCGGACCGGACGCAAAGCGCACGTCGAAGCTCGGCCCGAGCTCCTCATGGAGGGTCTCGTGGCCAAAGTATCCATCGTCGACCAGGACCAGGACCGGCACGCGCTCGTTCACGCGCGAACGATACGTCGGGCCGCGCGATATTGCCACCCAAGCCCGCGGGAACGGCCACGATGGACGATCCGCGACGTGCCTCTCGACCGCCCGCGTTCGTTACGATAGAGGACGCCCCATGGCTGATATCATCATGAACATGGTCAACCTGGAGAAGAAGCTTCCGACTGGGAAGGACCTCTTCAAGGGCATCTACCTGTCCTTCTACAAGGACGCGAAGATCGGCATCGTCGGCGTGAACGGCTCCGGCAAGTCGACGCTCCTGCGCATCATCGCGGGCACCGACAAGGAGTTCACGGGCGAGGTCGTGCGGCAACCTGGTGTCACCATCGGCTTCCTGCAGCAGGAGCCGGAACTCGACCCGAGTTTGAACGTGCGCGGCAACGTCGAGCTCGGGTTGAAGCACATCAAGGATCTGCTCGTGCGCTACGAGGAGATCAATCTGGCGTTCTCCGACCCCGACGCCGACATGGACAAGCTCATCGAGGAGCAGGCGACGCTCCAGGACCAGATCGAAGCGGCCGGTGGCTGGGAGCTCGACAACCGCGTCGAGGTCGCCATGCAGGCGCTGCGCTGCCCGCCGCCCGACGCCCAGGTCGAAAAGCTCTCGGGTGGTGAGAAGCGCCGCGTTGCGCTGACTCGCATCCTGCTCGAGCGGCCCGACATCCTGCTGCTCGACGAGCCGACCAACCACCTCGACGCCGAGTCGGTGGCCTGGCTCGAGCGCCACCTGCGCGAGTATCCGGGCCTCGTCATCATCGTGACCCACGATCGTTACTTCCTCGACAACGTCACGCGCTGGGTGCTCGAGCTCGACCACGGCCGCGGCGTCCCGTTCGAGGGCAACTACTCGGCGTGGCTCGAGGCGAAGACCAAACGAATGCTGCTCGAGGAGAAGACCACGAGCAAGAAGAACGAGATCATGCAGCGCGAACTCGAGTGGGTGCGCATGTCGGCCAAGGGTCGGCAATCAAAGGGTAAAGCGCGCCTCACCGCCTACGAGAAGATGGCCGACGACGAGGAGAACAAGCGCGACGCGCCCGTCTCGATCGCTATCGCGCCGGGTCCCCGCCTCGGCACGACCGTCATCGAGGCGAAGGACATCAAGAAGGGCTTCGGCGATCGGCTGCTGTTCGAGCACCTGGACTTCATTCTTCCCCGCGCGGGTATCGTCGGCGTGGTCGGTCCCAACGGCGCCGGCAAGTCGACGCTCTTGAAGATGTTCGTGCAGAAGCTCCAGCCTGACGCTGGCACGCTCAAGATCGGCGAGACGGTGAAGACCTCCTTCGTCGACCAGGAGCGCTCGGCGCTCGACCCCGATAAGACCGTTTATCAAGAGATTTCGCAGGGTCGCGAGTTCATCGCGATCGGCAAGCGCGAGGTCAACTCGCGCGCCTACTGCGGCTTCTTCAACTTCAAGGGCTCCGACCAGCAGAAGCAGGTCGGGCTCCTCTCGGGTGGTGAGCGCAACCGCGTGCACCTCGCGAAGCTCCTGATCGAGGGCGGCAACGTTGTGCTGCTCGACGAGCCGACCAACGACCTCGACATCGAGACGCTGCAGTCGCTCGAGAACGCGATCGCCGAGTTCGCCGGCTGCGTCGTGCTCGTGACCCATGATCGCTGGTTCCTCGACCGCCTCGCGACCCACATCCTCGCGTTCGAGGGTGACTCGCAGGTGATCTGGTACGAGGGCAACTGGCAGGCCTACGAGGCCGATCGCCATCGCCGCATGGGCACCGACGCCGACGTGCCCAAGCCCATCAAGTACCGTCCGCTGGCGCGTTGAGCGCGCTCTTCGAGGAGTGGCATCGGCTCGCTCGGGTCGTGCCGTGGATGCAGCTGGGCAGATGGCCTTCGCCGCTCGAGGCGAAGGTCGTGCGTGGCCGCGAGGTGCTCTTCAAGCGTGAGGACCTCTCGGCCGAGGGCTACGCCGGCAATAAGATCCGCCCGCTCGAGATGGTCTTCGGGGCTGCCCGCGACGCGGGTCGCAGCGAGATCTGGGCGACCGGCGCGTACGGCTCGAACCACGCGCTCGCAGCGGTCGTGCACGCGCGCCGCCATGGTCTCTTCGCGGGCGCTGTCCTGTGGCCGCAGCCGTGGAGCCAGACCGCTCAGGACAACCTGATCGCGACCGTCAGCCTCGCCGATGAGGTCCGTTGGGCGCGCTCGATCGTGTCGATGCCGCTCATCGGCGGCTGGGTAGCGGCCACCCGCAACGCCTGGGTCATGCCTCCTGGTGCGGCCACCCCGCTCGGCGCGTTGGGCCATGCCGGTGCCGCGATCGAGCTCGGACGCCAATTGGCAGCGCGGCCAACGCGTGCGCAGCGCAAGGTCGACGCGATCATCCTGCCGGTCGGCAGCACCTGCACCACCGCGGGCTTGCTGGTCGGGACCGCGCTGGCCCAGAGCGTAGGCCACTTCGCGGAAGGCCTGCCGCAGATCGTGGCGGTGCGCGTCACGCCTTGGCCGGTGACCTCGGCAAGGCGCATCGCGAGCCTCGCGGCGAGCACCGCCGAGCATGTCGTCGGCCTGTTTGGCCGCGCGGGCCTGACGCCACCGCGCTTCGATCGCCGGGCCGCCGACTTCGCCGCGCGCCTCGAGGTGGTCGGCGACGAGCTCGGCCCAGGCTATGGCGAGCCGACCATCGCGGGCTGGTCCGCGCTCGCCGAGCTCGCCCACGTCGGTCTCAGGCTCGACACGACCTACTCCGCCAAGGCCGCAGCTCACCTATTGAAGCGTTTGCTCGTGCGCGATGCACGGGCCGGCGCGCAGCTCTTCTGGGCCACCAAGAGCGCCGTGCCCCTGCCCGCGACCGATGAGGCCCGTCTCGACCGCGTGCCAGCACGCGTCCAGCGATGGTTGCGACGTAAACAATGATGGGGCCGCTCGGAACGATCCCGACCGTTGATTTCCGTTTTGAGCTGCGCTATCGGGGCGCCGATTTCACCGGACACCCTGTCCGACCTCGCGGAGAGTCCGCGTGTGCGGATCACCAATAGTTGGGTCGGAGGGTGGATGGTAACGCCGGTGCTCGCCTCTCCGAGGATATCGAGCCCGGCCCTCCTGGAGGACAGCTAACATGCGTCTTTACATTTCGATCATCGCCGTCACCGCTCTCACCACCACCGCCTGCGGGAAGAAGGCCGAGCCCGTCAAGCCCACGCCCGCCAAGACCGAAGAGCCCGCCAAGGTCGAGGCCAAGGTCGAGCCGAAGGTCGAGGAGCCCGCCAAGGTCGAGCCGAAGGTCGAGGAGCCCGCCAAGGTCGAGCCCACCGCCGTCGTCGCCGTCGACCGCACCGAAGCCGTGCAGAAGGGCCTCGAGAGCTGGGCCGCTGGCAAGTTCGACGAGACCTACGCCAACTTCACCGACGACGCCGTCCTCTACAATGTCGGCAGCCCCGAGGGTGCCGAGATCAAGGGCAAGCAGGGCATCATCGACTTCGCGAAGAAGATGACCGAGGGCATGACCGACATGAAGGCGAAGGCCGGTCGCGTCATCTCGGCCGGTGACGTCCAGATCGTCGAAGCCGTCATGACCGCCAACGTCAAGACCAAGGGCGCCGACGGCGCCGAGGTCGTCAAGGCCGTCGCCGTGCCGGTCGGCATGGTCTTCGCCTTCAACGCCGAAGGCAAGGTCACGACCCAGTGGTCGTTCATGGACCAGTCGAGCATGCTCCAGCAGATCGGCGCGATCCCGGGCCTGCCCGAGGGCTTCGTCGCGGCGACCCTGCCGGAGACGACCGAGATCATCAAGGGCGAGGCGAACCCCGCCCACGCCGCGCTGAACAAGGCGTTCGGCGAGAAGTTCAAGGTCGACACCATCGACGCCGCCGTCACCGAGCACATGGCTGACGACTACGCGATGACCGACTTCCACAGCGGCAAGAAGCTCGGCAAGGCCGACACCGCGGCCTTCCTGAAGGGCATGATGGGCATGTTCGCCGACGAGACGATGACCAACGACAAGGAGTTCTCGGTTGGCGAGTACTTCGTGACGGTGACCACGTCGAACTCGACCTACAAGGGCGGCATGGGCGGCACGGCCGACACCAAGGTCAGCACCCACTCGCTGACCGTGTCGCGCATCGTCGACGGCAAGTTCAAGAGCTGGGCTGGCTACATGAACGGCCTCGAGCTCGCGCAGCAGATCGGCCTGATGGGCGGCGCGGCTGAGAAGCCGGTGGTCGCTGCGGCCGAGGGTTCGACCGGGGTCGCGGCCTGCGACCTCTACATCACCAAGATGACCGAGTGCCTCGGCAAGGTCGCGGACGCGAGCATCAAGACCGCGGCCGAGATGGCCATGAACGGCGTGCGTGAGGGTTGGAAGACCACCCTGACCGCGGCCGCCGACGACGCCACCAAGGCGACGATCGCGGACTCGTGCAAGAAGCTCGTCGAGGGCGCCAAGGCCTCGAACGGGCAGCTCTGCCCCGACGTCAAGTGGGAGTAGTCAGATAGGAAGGCTTCGGCCTTCCTTGTGAGCGTGCCGGGGTAACCCGTCACAGCTCGTGCCCCGTTCATTCGGGGCGAAGCCCCGAGCTTGCTCGGGGCTTTTTTTTCGCTCGCGGGGCACGCGGGAGCTTCGTCGCTCGCTCGTCGGCAGCCTATGAGGCTGGCCTCCTCGCGGCTCCTCGGTCGGTCGCGCGCCCCACTTCGCGAAGAAAGCGTGGTTGGCTACTCCATCCCCCCCGCGGATCATGCCTCCTTCTTAGAGCCGGCTTGGCTGCGCGTGCGCCGACCCAGCGAAACGCAGGCTGGATTTGCGATCCTCCCTACTTCAGGTGCAGGCCACACTCTCGATGGGTCGCCTCTTCCCACCACCAGCGGCCCTCGCGCTCGTGCTGGCCGGGGCCGACCGGACGCGTGCAGGGCGCGCAGCCGATCGAACGAAAGCCGTGCTGGTGCAGGGGGTTGGTCGGCACGTCGTGGTCGCGCAGATAGCGCCACACGTCGGCTGAGGTCCAGCGGGCGAGCGGGTTCACCTTGACGAGGGGGCTGCCGTCGGGGGCTTTGTGCTTCGGATCGGTCTCGACGATCGGCAGCTCGTCGCGGGTCGCCGGGCTCTGGTCGGGGCGTAGACCCGTCAGCCACGCACGCTTGCCGCTGAGCGCCCGAGCCAGCGGCTCGACCTTCCGGATGCCACAGCACTCGTGATGGCCGTCGACCCGGAAGCTCATCGTGCCCTTGTCGCGAACCAACGCCTCGACCGCGTCGGCCCTGGGGAACACGACATTGATCGGCACGCCGTAGCGCTCGCGCACCGTGTCGAGGAAGACCATCGTCTCGGGGAAGAGGCGACCGGTGTCGAGGCTGAAGACCGAGAACGGCAGGCCAGTCTCCGCGGCGAGGTCGACCAGCACCACATCCTCGGCGCCCGAGAACGCGATCGTACAGTCGGCGCCCCAACGCTCGAGCGCCCAGCGCACGATGCTCGCGGGATCTTCCGACGCGGGTGCATCGGCAGCCACAGCGACAGGCGATACAGGCTCGTTCGCCAACTTGCGCGCGAGCAGGACCGCGCTCGTATAGACCTTGACCTCGCCAGGTCCGGTCACGACGAAGAACGGCGCGAGCGCGCTGCCGTGCTCCCGCGCGAGCTTCCAACCTTCGGATTCCAAGTCATTTTCGTCGGCCCAGACGACTTCGTCGATGCGCGACCAGAGCCCGCGGTCTTCGAGGAATCGTTGGACCTCAAAGCATTTCGCGCACGGTTCACCCGATGCGAGCCGCTTCTTCACCATGGTGATGGTGGTTGACCTGGTCATCCCTCGTCCTCCAGTCTCGCGCCTCAGCCGCCAAAGGCCGGCCGGGAAGGTAAGCGCGACACGACACGCGCATAGCGCAAGAGGACCAATCGTTGAATCCGAGCTCCATCGAAATCCTCGCGACCGTCCTGTTCGGTCTGGCGATCCTCCACACTTTCATGGTGAAGCGCTTCGAGGCGCTCGCGCTCCGCTTCCCCGAGGGTTCGGTCGGTGAGAACACGTTCCACCTCCTGGCCGAGGTCGAGGTCGTCTTCGGCGTCTGGGCGACCGCGTTCCTGGTCGCCTTCACGGCGATGATCGGAGGCGACCAGGCGATCGGCTACCTCGAGAGTCGCTTCGTGCCCGAGGGTGCCGCGGGCGCTGTCGGGATCCACTTCACCGAGCCGCTGTTCGTCTTCGCGATCATGGCGATGGCCGCGACACGGCCGGTGCTCGAGCTGGCGCGGCGCCTCATCGAGGCGGCCTCGCGACTCCTGCCACTACCACGCGAGGCCGCGTTCTTCGCGACCTGCCTGGTCATTGGTCCGCTGCTCGGCAGCTTCATCACCGAGCCGGCCGCCATGACCGTGACCGCGCTTCTCCTGAAGCAGCGCTTCTATGATCGCGGGATCTCGGACCGGCTGATGTACGCGACGCTCGGGCTGTTGTTCGTCAACGTGTCGATCGGCGGCACGCTCACGCACTTCGCGGCGCCGCCGGTGGTGATGGTCGCGGCGAAGTGGAACCTCGACATGGGCTACATGATGCTGCACTTCGGCTGGAAGGCAGCGATCGCGGTGGTGGTGTCGACCGTGGCCGTGACGTTCCTGTTCCGGCGTGAACTCGCGGCGCTCACGGATAAGCCGCGCGCCACCGAAGCGGCGCGACGGCCGGTCCCGCTATGGCTGATGGCCGTGCACCTCGTGATGATCGGCGGTGTCGTCGCCACAAGCCACCACGTCCCCGCGTTCATGGGCCTCTTCTTCTTGTTCCTCGGCATCGCGACCGCGACGCGCGAGTACCAGGACGAACTCAAGCTGCGCGAGGCGCTGCTGGTCGCCTACTTCCTGATGGGCCTGGTCGTGCTCGGGGGTCTCCAGACCTGGTGGCTTCAGCCGACACTCGCGGGCATGGACGATCTGCCGCTCTACTTCGGCGCGACCGGCCTCACGGCGATCACCGACAACGCCGCGCTGACGTTCCTCGGGTCCCAGGTGCAAGGCCTGTCCGAGGCTTCGAAGTACGCTCTCCTTTCGGGCGCTGTGACCGGTGGCGGCCTGACGGTAATCGCGAACGCACCCAACCCCGCCGGCTACGGCATCTTGAAGGGCAGCTTCGGCGAGACCGGGATCAGCCCCTTGCTGCTGCTCGGCTACGCGCTGCCGCCGACCCTGGTCGCGATCTGCGCGTTCCAGTTGCTGCCTAGCTTCTGATTCGTCAGGGCGCGGCGGGCAGCTTCGCGAGGGCCTCGCTCGCCTGCTTCTGCACGACCTCGGAGGCATGCTTGGCGAGCGTCTCGAGCGTGGCCTTGGCTTTCCTATCGCCGATCTCGCCGAGCGCCCAGGCCATCGCCGCCAAGGCTTCGCTGTCGCGCTCGCGCGCCGCGCGCTTCACCAGCGCGTCGACCGCGCCGCTCGCCTTCATCACGCCGAGGCCAATCGCGGCGTGCCCGCGTACGATCGCCTTGCGGTCGCTCTGGAGATGGTCGATGAGCGCGTCGCGCGCCCGGTCGTCCTTGATGCCGCCGAGCGCTTCGCAGGCCGCGCGGCGCACGTCCTCGTCGCTGTCGTTGCTCGCCTTGACGAGCGGCTCGAGCGCGCGTGGATCGGGCACGCGACCGAGCGCTGAAGCTGCCTCGAAGCGCACGTTGACGTCGCTGTCCGAGAGCGCCTCGATGAGCGGCGCCACCACCTCGGGCGAGCGCTGCGCACCGAGCGCGAACGCGGTCGCGGCCCGGATGCGCACCAGCGGATCCTTCAAGAGGCCGATCAAGCGAGGGCGTGCCGCGGCGACCGGCACCTCGGTCAGCACGCCGAGCGTCCAGAAGCGCACCATCTCGTCGGGCGAATCGAGACCCACCGCGAGTTCGGGCCAGACCTTTTCTCCTTTGGAGATCAAGGTCTTGAGCGGCACGCAGTCCATCTCGAGACACGTGTTGAGCTCGGCGACGAGCGCCGCTACCGTCGGCTCGGGCGTCGGGGGTGGTGTTTTCGTAGTGGGCGGCGGCGGCGCCGCAAGCATCAGGGACACGATGAAGGTCAGCACCACAAAACCTCCCACGTCGGCCAGCAGCTTCGGAATCGGGCGCGCGCGCAGATGACCAGACTTCCAGCGGACGGACAATAGTATACCCGCGGACAGGCTGAACGCCTTGGCCTCGAAGTTCAACCCGGGCGAACCGCGTCCGGTGCGCGCGTGTTCCGCGTGCGACAGGACGTGACCTTCGGCGTGACCACCACCGGCGCTTCATTCCTCACTTCGACGGCAGCCTCGTCGGCGTCAGCGGCAATCTCGTTGGCTTGGAGTGGCGCAACCCCGAGTGGACGTTCTGACCGTTGTGGCTCATGTTGGCCGCATGAACGTCCGCCGTCCGCGATGCCAATGAAGACCGTCCCAGCGCTGCGCGTGAACGCAGTCAATCGCCCGCCAATCGCGCGCGCCGGCTACGTGCTCTATTGGATGATCGCCACGCGGCGCACGCGCTGGAGCTTCGGACTGCAGCACGCGATCAATCGCGCGAGCCAGCTCGGCCTGCCGCTCATCGTGCTCGAGGCCCTGCGCGTCGGCTACCCGTGGGCCTCGCCGCGCCTGCATCGCTTCGTGATGGACGGCATGGGCGACAACCTCGCGCGCTTCGCCGGCACGCCCATCGCTTATCACCCTTATCTCGAGCCCACCGCAGGCCATGGCTCGGGCCTCATCGAAGCCTACGCCGTCGCCGCCGCGTTGGTCGTGACCGACGAGTTCCCCTGCTTCTTCCTGCCGCGCATGGTGCAGGCCGTCGGCAAGAAGCTCGACGACCTCGGTGTGCGCCTCGAGCAGGTCGACAGCAACGGCATCATGCCGCTGCGCGCGACCGACCGCACGTTCACGGCGGCCCAACACTTCCGCCGCTTCATGCAGAAGGAGGTCGCCCGTCACCTCACGTCCGAAGCGTTCCCCGAGGCGGACCCGCTCGCCTTCGCGGCCACGCTCCCGCGCGCGACCATCCCCTCATCGATACTCGCGCGCTGGCCCGCCGCGGATGCATCGATTCTGAGTGGTAACGCCACGAGCTTTCTAGCGAGCCTGCCGCTTGATCACGAGGTGCCAGTCGTCGACTACCGCGGCGGCCAGGTCGCAGCCGACCGGGTCGCGGCGAGCTTCATGGCGCACAAGCTCACGCGCTACGGCGACGACCGCAACCAGCCCGAACAAGACGTGCCCAGTGGCCTCTCGCCATATCTCCACTTCGGCCACATCAGCGTGCACGACATCGTCACGCGCCTCTTCACGCGCGACCAATGGACCCTCGAGCGCCTCGCGCCCAAGGTGACCGGCAGCCGCGAAGGCTGGTGGAACCTCTCGCCGGAGGGCGAGTCGTTCATCGACGAACTCGTCACGTGGCGCGAAATTGGCTATAATTACTGCTTATTACAGCCCGGCTACGACACCTTCGAGACGCTCCCCGAGTGGGCCCAAGCGACGCTCGACAAGCACACCGCGGACGACCGCCCGTACACTTACACGCGCGCCGAGCTGGAGCAGGGCCGTACCCACGACGCCTTGTGGAACGCCGCGCAGCACCAGCTGCGCCAAGAGGGACGCATCCACAACTACCTGCGCATGCTGTGGGGCAAGAAGATCCTCGAGTGGAGCGAGACGCCGCGCGAGGCGCTCGCGACCCTCATCGAGCTCAACAACCGCTGGAGCACCGACGGTCGCAACCCCAACAGCTATAGCGGCATCTTCTGGACCCTCGGCCGCTTCGACCGCGCCTGGGGCCCCGAGCGTCCCATCTTCGGATCGATCCGCTACATGAGCTCCGACAACACCGCGAGGAAGGTCCGCGTCAACGACTATATCCGCCGCTACTCGGGCCGCTTGCCGACCTTGTGAGGGCGCGGCTTCAGCGCGACGAGACGCTCGACGGGGTGTTCACGAGCAGGATCCAGTGCGCCCCGTCCCAGGTCGAGTCGGCGAGCTCGACGACGACCGTGTAGGTGCCAGTCATGGTCGCGTCGATGCGGACCGCGGCTTCGGTATTGTCGGTCGTGTCGACCGCGATGATGCGACCCGCGGGATCGACCACCGCGACATCGACATCGAACGCGTCATCGCAACCGCCGGCCCCGACCGCGTAGGTATGGCCGGCCTGCAGATCGACGTAGCGCACGACTCGTCCGCCACGCGCCAGGAGGCCACCATCGAAGCCGACGACCGCGTCGTAGCCGGCCGCCCCGAGCAGCGCCATGCCGGCGAGCGCATTGCGCCTCGCCGACGTCGGGTTGGCGACAGCGACCGGGGCCGTGCACATGAGGGTCATCGCGGCGACAGTTCCGAACAGCTTGCGGGTTGCACTCATCGTCTCGTCCTCCGCGCCGGTCATCGGCGCTGCAGAGGAAGAGGCGCTCGCCGGAGAACCTGACATGGAATTCCGAGCGCGGCCGCCATCGACGTCGACCATGCGACGGTCGGCGAAGTCGAAGCCGAGTCACCTCGCATGGTTGCGTGATGGCAGCGCGAGGCCATCAATTCGTGAGCGAAGAGCCGGACGCCATCAGAGCTTCGTTCACGACCTCAGAAGGCGTCGCGGAACCGAGAAGTCGCGGGCAAAGACGAGGTGCGCGCCGCGACCGTCGCAGCGTTGTCAGCGCCGGCCTTTGCGGGCGTGCTCGCAGGGTGCGTGGCGAGCTGAAAGAGGACGAATAGGGAGACGAAGTCGTCGAGGCTCATTGTCGTCGCCGAACTCGAGACTTGTTCCTGGCCATTCGCCTGGGCTAGACCCCCTGCATGAACGGAACGATCGCTGCGCTCATAGTAATGGCAGGCCTCGGCGCCTGCGGCGACGACGCCACGGTCGCGGATGTGGCCGACAACGGCAACATCTTCGAGGTCGCGTTCCCAGACGGGACCGGTAGCGATGCGACGCCTGACAGCGAGGCGAGCGACGTATCCCCAGACACCGTCCGAGATACGGCTCAGGACACGGCTGTGAGCGAGGACACCGTCACGTCTGACGACACCGCTGTGAGCGAGGACACCTTCGAGACGTTTGTCGACACGTCAGTGCCCGACGATGTGTTCGACACTGTCGATACTTCCGTCGACACGGTCCCGCCGGAAGACACCGCGCCGCCGGAAGACACCGCGCCGCCGCAAGACACTTCCGTCACGGAGGACACGGTCCCGCCGGAAGACACCGCGCCGCTGGAAGACACGACCCCGCCCGAGACGCTCGCACCCGGCTGCCACCCGGATATGTGCGACACCAACGTCACGACCAGCGGCGACAACTGCGCCAACGCCTATGTCATCGGCCGCCCGAATGCCCAGACTGGCTTCGGTCACGCCGGCTCGACCATCGGCGCCGGCAATGACTCGGACTTCCCGCAGGTCGTCTGCGGCGATTCGTTCGGCGACCGCTTCTATCAAATCTATTTGCGCGTTGGCGAGCAGCTCACCGTCAACGCCAACCCCCAGCCCGCCAGCTACGACCTGACCTACGGCCTCTATCGTGGCGTCACCGTCGACGGCACCGCGGCCCAGGATTGCGGCGTGCCGATCACCTGCGTCGACAACGACATCTCCGGCACGACCCCCGACAAGATGCTCTATCAAGCGGTCGTCGAGGGCTGGCACACGATCGTCGTCGACGGCCGCAACACGAACGGGGACTACGCGGTCGTCGTCACGCTCGACACCATCCCCGACGACTGCTGCCCCTGAGTCATGTCTGGCAGATAATCAGCCGAGTGCCTCGGGCAGCGCGCTGGCGATGACCATGGCACCGATGACACAGCTCAGGACGCCGGTCGCGGCGCCGAGCCAGGCCGTGATGCGCGGCAGCTTGCGAGCAGCGAAGTGCAGCGGCAAGGCCATCGCGAGCGACACGAAGGCCATGCCGAAGACCGAGCCGAAGCCGAACAACACGATGTAGGCGAGACCCGCGGCAGGCTCTTGCGCGGCACCCGCGGCGAGCACCACCAGCGCCGCCGAGCCGGCCACGCCGTGGACGAGCCCGACGGCGAATGGACGCCAGCGCGGGCGCCTGCTCGGTGAGTTCATCGCCGCTAAGGCGTCGTGCGCGTGCCTATGCGCGATGTCGTCGGGGTGGCTGTGCGGATGCGAATGCGCGTGCCCGAGCATCAATGGATGTGAGTGCCAGTGGGTGTGAGGTACGGAGCTCTCCCGCGACCTGATCCGCACGACGCGGCGGCCCGCGGCGTCGCTCGCGAACAAGGCCTTGCGCGCGCGCCACAGCGCGTCGAGCCCGAGGCCGACCAACATTACGCCGACGATCGACTCGAGGGTCGCGGCGACGTGCTCGGGGATCGCGGTCCCGACCAGCAGCACGATGCCGCCGACCAGCACCAACATCGTCATGTGGCCGAGACCCCACAGCACGCCGGTGCGGATCGTCGCGCGCAGGCTCGACGATTGCGCTGCCAGCGTGGCGACCGCGGCGATGTGGTCGGCCTCGGTAGCGTGGGTCATGCCGAGCAGGAAGCCGACGACGAGCACGCCGGTCATAGTGGTTGCACGGCCAGGAGTGAGGCGCTCTCGGGGACCAACATCTCGCGACCTTGTCTTCTTCGCGTGGTTCGAACAAGGACGAAAGCGCGTGTCAGCTCATCGTGTCGCGCACGGAAGAAATTCGCCGAGCAGGCGAAGCCGTGGCGAGGCGAGAGCAACCAGAAATTTCCAGCGCTTCAAAACATGACAAGCTCGGCCCCGTCATCGGAAGCGATGGTAGCGTTGTCCCAAGAGGTGAGCGTGGTGGAAGGTCGCACGGAGTCGATGCGGCGCCTCGTCCAAGGCGAGAGTGGACGGCTCTGGAAATACATTCGCGGCCGTGTGGCCAGCAACGAGGATGCCGACGATGTAATGCAGGATGTCCTCGCGCAGTTGGCCGGCATGGCTGGCCCGGTCGAGGTCGCGGCGGCGTGGCTGTATACGGTGGCGAAGAATCGCATCATCGATCGCTACCGCAAGAAGCGGTTGGTGACCGAAGAGGTGCGTGAGGACGACGAGGGATTGGCACTCGGGATCGAAGGCTGGCTCGCGGACGAGCGTGGCAATCCTGAGGACGATTACCTGCGTGGCCTCTTGTGGAGCGAACTCGAGGCTGCCCTTGGCGAACTGCCTGGCGAGCAGCGCCAGGTGTTCGTGTGGCACGAGCTCGAGGGGATGAGCTTCAAGGACATGGCGACCGCCACCGGCGAGAAGGTGCCAACCTTGATTTCACGCAAGCGATACGCGGTGTTGTTCCTGCGTGAGCGTTTGGCGGAGCTGTACGACTTGCTCGGGCGCTGAGCACCCGGGGTCGTAGATATTAATTGGAAAATGACAGGAGAGAGAAAATGACCGAGTCGAAGATCGAAGATGGTGAGGGTGAGGGTGAGGCTGGTCCGGATTGCCGCGGCTGGCGTGGTCGACGCGGACCGAAGGGCCTGCGCGTCTTGAAGTTCGTGCTGTTCGGAGCGATCGCGGTGACGGTCGTGGGCTTCGTGGTGATGGGGCTCTGGAACGCTCTCGTGCCGGCCGTGCTGGCGGGTCCGCACATCTCCTGGGCGCAGGGCCTTGGCCTCTTCGCGCTGTCGCGCATCCTGTTCGGCGGCTGGGGCGGCCGTCATCGCCGTCACGATGGCGGGCACTGGCGGGGTCGCTGGCAGCGCAAGATGGAGGGCCTGTCGCCCGAAGAGCGTGAGCGTATGAAGTCGATGATGCGTGGTCGTGGCCCGCTACGTGGCCATGACGGAGCCCCGGCGGGTGCCGCGTGAGCTCGCTCGACCGGGACACGACGCCGAAGGCGTAGCCGCACGGTCGCCAGGCCCGACACGAACGCCTATCAGCTCGATGTGCGCGCGCGTACCGTCGCGCTCCGCGAAGGCGGTGTCGCGGGCAGGGTGGCCGTGCTCGCGATGATCGGCAGCTCGGGGCGGCTGACGCATGATGCGTCCGGCGCTTACGCATGGGTCGACTCGCGCGGCAATATCGAGCCGGTCGCGGGCCGCTTCGAGACGATCGTCGCCGAGCTGGTGACCGCGCTGCAATCATCGAAGGACAAGCTCGTGGCCGCGCCTGCACTGCGCACCTGAATCGGCAAGCGCACTTGCGACGGGAGCGTCGCGTCTGGTCGACGCTCGGGTCGTCGAAGTGAATTCGTCAGTGGCGATGTCAGGTACAGGACCGAGGCGGCTCTATACGTTTGCGGCATCCGCCGCCCCCAACCTCGGAGTTCGCCATGCGCTACCTCGTCCTCTTCGCTGCCGTCCTCTTACCCTCGATCGCTTTCTCGGCGCCCGGCGACAGGCAACAGCTCGAGATCTTCATCAGCGTTGACGGCGCCGCCCGCCAGCGGCTGGACGCGCTCGAGGAGGCGATGCACTTCGACGTGGTGTACTTCACCGACAATGATGATGGCGGCCTGGAGGATCACGTCGCCAGCGGCGAGATGGACTACGACAGCAGCCAGACGGTCACGTTCACTCAGCCGCGCGGCCACTTCGACAGCGCCTGGGTCACTGTGCGCACCGCCTGGAAGTCGCGCCGCACCAACCTCGTGAAGTGCTCGCTGCCGACCTTCGATCCGGCGAATCCGCCGCGGTCGATCGACATCGCGTGTTCGCTCCTCTGATTCGCCGACGGGTGCCGCATATGAACCAATGAATTGCCAGTCCCATGAGTTCATGGTCGCGAGCGCCTCTCCAGGGATTGCTAGCAGGTCTATGCAGTAGTATTTGCGGTCGCCGCAGCGAGACGACAGAGAATCAATCCATCTGCCAATGTCTCGCAGTTTATTTGCGCGTCTTTGTCGCCCGCGACTGCGCGCGCGATGTCCTCGCGTAGCGCCGCGCCGCCGTCGCTCGCCAGGCGCGTGAACGCAGCGGGGCTCGCCGCCACGATGCCGACGCCTCGCGACCAGACGAGCGCTCCGTCGCCGGTTCGCTCCAACAGAAGGACCAACGCTTGCCTGGCGGCATCGTCAATCGCGCTCTTGGGCGTCCCGCTCGCCAGGGCACCGGGGCCGACATTCTGGGCGGCGCGATCGAGCAACACGTTCAATGCCGCGAGCGCTTGTTCGAGCTCTTGTGCACCTTCGAGGGGTCGGCAGCGGCGCAGCTCGTCGCCGGCACGCGCCGCCGCCAACACGCGCGCAAGCTCAGTCGCAGGTCGCGTGACCCGCCGCTCGAGGCGCACGAAGACCGCGATCCCGAGTAGCGCTATGACGAGGCCGCTCAGCGCGGCAGCCCACGCGCCCGCGGACCCGAGCCGCTGGGCCTCCGCGTCGGCTCTGCGCATCGCCGCGTAGTCGACCTCGGCGATCTCGGCGATGGTCGCGACGAAGCGCTCGATCGGAGCGCGGTCGCCGGACAGCGCAAGCGCCATCGTGTCTACGACGTGCTCGAGCAGGACCGTATCCTGCTCGCCCTTGCTCTCTTTGCGCAGCTCCTCGAGCGCACCCTCCAGACGCTGCACTCCAATGTCCGTGATGCCCTCGCCCCTGCGCTCTGCAAAGACTCCGACCATCGTGCGCGAGGCTTCGAGGCGATGCAGGTTTCGGTGTACGATGTCGCCGATCGCCGGACTCATGCGCACGAACACGCCGATACTTATAAACGCCAATATCGAGCTGGCGACCGTCAGCGCTACTATTCCAATCACCAGGTCACGGCGGGTCTCCATGGCTCAGCTCCGCTCCAATAGGCGTGCTACTGCCCCGTGCTTCGACACGATCACGAGCACATCGCCCGCTGCCAATACCTCTCGCGGCTCTGGGATCAGCACGACGCCATTGGTGCCGCGGCGCACCGCGACGACGGTCAGGCCAAACCGTCGCGGCAGCTCGAGGCTCCCGAGTACGTGACCCACCAACGCCTGCGGTGTCGCGAGCTCGGTGATGACGAGATCTTCGCCAAGCGGCAGCTCGCCGATCACTCCCTGGTGCACCAACTGGCTCGCGAAGCGCGCGCCGAAGTCACGCTCCGGATTGACCACCTCATGCGCACCGACGAGGCGCAGGATGCGCGCGTGGAGGTCGTCGGATGCGCGGGCCACGACGCGAGGAGCACCGATTTGACGCAGCAGCGCCGTACAGATGATCGAAGCATCCTTCGCCTCACTGCCGATCGCGCACACGCTCACCTCGCGTCGTTCGGGTGCCGCGCGCATGAGCGTTGCTTCGTCGGTCGCGTCGAAGCACGCTGCCTCGACCACGAAGCCCGACGCGATGCGCACCCGCTCCGGATCCTCGTCGATGGCAAGCACCTCGACGCCGCGCTCGGTAAGGGTGCGAGCGAGGGCCATACCGAACTGCCCAAGGCCGATTACGATCGCCTGCTTTCTCATTTCACCACCTCTTTCATGCGATCTCGATTTCGGTCTCGGGACGCTGCCAAGCGTCACTGGTGCTGCGGCCCTTCGACAGGAAGACGAGCAGCGTCAGCGGTCCGACGCGGCCGATGAACATGCAAGCCATCAGGATGCCGCGACCGATCTCGTCGGCCTTGGCTGTTCCACCGATCGACAGACCGACCGTGCCGAGCGCGGACACGCTCTCGAACGCCGCGACGCGGAGCGCCATATCTTGGGTCAAGAGCAGCGCCAGGACCGCCGCGAACGCCACGAACAGGAAGACCGCGGTCACCGCCGCCGCCTTGTGGAACGAGCGTGTGCTGATCTGTCGTCGACCCGCGGAGATGGTTGGATGACCACGCACGGTCGCGACTACGCCAAGAAAAATCACGGATAACGTCGTCGTCTTAACGCCGCCCGCGGTCCCTCCGGGGCTGCCGCCGACTAGCATGAGCGCAATCATGATGAGCAACGTCGAGGGCTGTAGTCCAATGATGTCGATCGAGTTGAAGCCCGCCGTGCGCAACGTCACCGACTGGAACCAGGCGTTGTTGAGCTTGTCGAAAGGCGAGAGCCTATCGAGCGCGCCGGACCACTCGAACGCCAGGAAGGCGACGAAACCCAGTGCCAATAGGATTGCCGTTGTGATGAGCGCAAGTCGAGCGCTGACGGGGATCGGCCGCCGCCGGACGAAGTCTGGCAATGCGAGAACGATCGCCGGAGAGAGACCACCGAGGATTATCAGCAGCGCGACGGTGTGGAGCACGAGCGGCTCCGATTGCAACGACACCAGGCTGTCGGAGGTGAGCGTGAAGCCCGCGTTGCAGAACGCGGAGATCGAAGTGAATATCGCCTCCCAGACGGCAGCTCCGGGATCGTGGCCAGCGCGCAGCAGCGACAGCCACAGGGTGAGAGCGCCGAGCGCCTCGACCGCGAACGTGAAGCGAACGAGGACCCACGTGGAGGCGAAGACGCGCGAGCGATCTTCCGAGCTGAAGAGCTGCGCCATCGCCCCTTCGTGACGCAGCGAGATGCGCTGGCTGAAGAGCTTCATGGCGGCGGTCGAGAAGGTCATGATCCCGAGCCCGCCCGCCTGGATCAACGCAAGCAGGATGGCCTGACCAAGGGGTGAGAGCGCGCTTCCGACGTCGATGACCGATAGGCCGGTAACGCAGACCGCCGAGACCGAAGTGAAAGCAGCGTCGCCGAGAGCAAGCGGGGTCAGACCGCTGCTGGCCTTCGGCAATGCCAGGAGCACGGTGCCGACCACCGTCAGGAGCGCGAAGGTCAAGACGAGGAGGCGTGCCGGATGGCCGAGGAACAAGTCCGCCAAGCTCCGTTCGCCGGGCTGCGAGGGAAGTACGATCTGCCCGACCACGACGACGCTGGCGATCGAATCGACGATCGCCACTGGCGTGATGCCTGCGAGAGCGAGATAGGCTGCGACGATGGCGAGCGATAGCGCAAGTAGGCTGGCCCGGGCCCGATATTCGCGCCAATGTGCCAAAGCCCATACGAGCAGCAGTGTGAACGCGACCAACGCGGATCCGCCGAGCGCCACGAGGCCCAGGACGTCGCTCGGCTTCGGTGCGCCGGCGAAGGTCGAGAGCAGCCATAACGTCATCGCGGTCGCGCCTGCGGCCCGCGCGGCTGGGCGGTGGAGCTCGGAACGCGACAGGCGCGAGCGCGCCCGAGCGGCCGCAGTGCCACGCTGGAAAAGCACGAGCGACAGCACGACGACCAAGGAGACGAGCAGCGCCAAGGCTGGCGAATCGGCGAGTGCAGGGGCAGCCACGGCCAGCAGCCCGAGCAGCCCGAGCACGCCCCCCGCCTTTGCGAGCAACGGGCGCCGCGGCAGCAACACCCCGGCGAGGGTCAAGGTGAGCGTCGCGCCCAGCGCCGGGATCAACGCCCCGAGCGGGGCGACGTCGATTTCCGCGCCTCGCCACCAGCCGAGCAATGCCAGCGGCGCGGGCGCCGCGCAGATGAGGGCCCAGCGTGCCCCCGACACCGGCCGCGGCAAGACGCTCATTCGGCCGCGCTCGCCACTGCGACGAGGATGTATTGCAGCTCTTCGCTCACGTAGAGGGCAGCGTGGGCTTGATACCCGTGCTCCGCAAGCGCCACTGGAGCAGCGGCGGTGTGATCATCGTGGTCAACATGACCATGACCACGATGGCCGAGAGCTCGTGGCTCGAGACCACCGGGACGCCACCGAGCGTCAGGCCCGCGCCAATGCTCGCGAAGATGAGCCCGACCTCGCCGCGCGGGATCATGCCGATAGCGACCAGCACGCGATCCGCGCTTGCGCCCCGAACCCCGAAGATACATGCGAGCTTGCCGACGATCGCGACCGCCGTGAGTGCGAGAGCGAGCACCAGCACGCCGGGCGCCGCGAAGGCCGCCAGATCGGTGCGCATGCCCATGACGACGAAGAAGACGGGAACGAGGAACTGGCTGAGCGGCTCGAGCAAGACCTCGAGCCCATTCTCGCCGCGATCGACGAAGTCCTTGTAGTGCACATCCTCGAGCACGAGCCCCGCGGCGAACGCACCGACAATGGTTGCGAGCCCAATCGCGTCGGCGGCCCACGCGACGAGGAAGCACACGATGAGGCTGACCGTGAGCAGCACACCGCTGGCCTGGAAGCGCGAAGCCAGGCGGAAGAGGCGCGGCGCCAACCAGATCCCGGCCAGTAGCGCAACCAGCAGGAAGCCCAGCGCCAGCCCCAGGGTGACGCCGATGTCGAGCGCGGAGACCGAGCCGCCGCGATCGGCTGCGGCGATGGCGCCCGTGACCACCGCGAGGACGACGAGCCCGATGATGTCGTCGATCACTGCCGCGCCGATGATAATCCGCGCGGAGTTGCTGTCCGATTGCCCGAGGTCGGCGAGCACGCGGGCGGTGATTCCGACGCTGGTCGCGGTGAGCGTCGCGCCGAGGAACGCGTGAACAAAAGGTGAGGCATCGGGCAGGAGCCAGGCGGCGACGAGCCACCCCAGGCCGAACGGAACGATGACGCCCGCTGCTCCGACGAAGAGCGACGTCCATCCGACCGACAGCATCTGGCGGACCGTCGAGTGCAAGCCGACGCTGAACAGCAAGAGGATGACGCCGATGCGGGCGAGCGCATCGATGACCTGATCGTGAGCGATCCACTCGAACGCCGTAGAGCCGAATAAATCGATGTTGCCGAGCAGCACGCCGAACACCAGCTCACCAAGGACCGCCGCCTGGCCGACTCGGGTCGCGAGCTCAGCACCGAGCTTGCCCGCGAGGAGCACGATGGCGAGGCCGAGCAGGGTCGGCGCGACCGGGTCGCCGTGGCCTTCCGCCGCGTGGCTCACCGCCGGAGAGGCGACGAGGGCCACCGCGAGTAGAGCTTTCCAGGACATCGGCACCCGAGCCGGATGGCGGCCCGACCACCCGTGTCCTGCACGCCCTGAATGGGCGGCACCCTTTGCGGGACCTTAGTCGCTCGCGGCTCTGGCGTCCATGCGTGTGGCGGCCTCGGGCTCGAGGACTGGCCATCTCGTCGCTACAACCGCTGCTCTCGAACAGGGGCAATGCGCGATCATTCAAGCGCATCGACGCGGCGGCCGGACGCCGCTATGGTCGCGTCGATGACGGTTGATGAGGACATCGCGCGGGATCTGCTGCGCTCGATACGCCAGGTGGTTCGCCAGATCGCGATCCATTCGAAGCAGATGTTGCGAGATGTAGGGCTCAACGTGGCGCAGATCGTGTGCCTCAATGCGGTGACTGAGCTCGAGAACGAGGGCCAGGAGATCACCGTCGCCGACATCAGCCTGCGCGTTCAGCTCTCCCCCGCGACGGTGTCGCGCGTCGTCGACAAGCTCGTCGGCGCGGGCCTCCTCACCCGCGACCGGAGCGATACCGATCGCCGGCGCGTGAGCATCGCGCTCACGCCCGCCGGGCTCGAGCGCATCCAGGCGATGCCGACACCGCTCCAGGAGACGTTCCTGCACCGCTTTGGCGAGCTCCCGCAGAAACGACAGATCGTGCTGCGCAACGCGCTCCGTCAGGTCGCGGAGCTGATGAGCGCGAGCGATCTCGATGCCGCCCCGCTGCTGGCACCCGGCGACGACATCAAGGATTGACGCGCGCCGTGGCACCGGTCGCGATGCGCGCCAGTCCGTAGAGGGCGATCGGTACGAGCATGCCGGGCAGCAGCTCGAAGGCGTCGTCGGAGAGTCCGGCCGAGGTCCAAGCAAAGACGGTCACCAGGCCGCTCGCCATCATCGCCAGCGCCAGCGGTGCGGGCACCGGGAAGCGATAGAGGCGCAGCACCAGCAAGGGCCCGAAGGCCGCGCCGAGCGCCGACCAGGCGCCCAGTACCAGCGAGAACACGTCCTGCCCGGCGAACCAGGCGATCACCAGCGCGAGCGCGGCGACGGCGAGTGTCGCGAGCTTGCCCGCCCAGTACGAGCGGCCGACGCGCGGCGCGATGTCCTGAGTGATGGCGGCCGAGCATGCGAGGATCTGCGAGTCGGCTGTCGACATCGTCGCCGCGAAGATCCCAGCGAGCAGGAGGCCGAGCGCGACCTCCGGCAAGAGCAGCGTCGCGACCGCAGGCAAGGCACCTTCGGCGGCCGCGCCCGCAGCCTCCGGGGCGACGCCACTGAGCAGCTCCGGCAACAGCACACGCGCGTAGAGCGCGACCGACACCGCCGCGATCGAGAAGGGGATGTACCAGAGGAAGTAGATCGTGCGCGCGCGCCCGATGTCCTTGGCAGATCGGATCGCCATACTGCGGACGAGGATGTGCGGTTGCCCGATAGCGCCAAAGCCTCCGAAGACGTAGCCGAGGAGGTAGAGCCCGAGGCCGAGCCCGAGCCCGTCGGGTACCCACTGGACGAGCGCTGGATCGGCGGCCTCGAGGGCGGTCGCGAGCGACGCAGGACCGCCGACGGTGACGACCGCGTAGACGAGCAGTACGAGGAGCGCGCCGAGCATCACCAGGGCCTGCGCCGCGTCGGTCCAGATCGACGCACGCAGCCCGCCCGAGAAGCAGTAGACGACGACGATCGACGCGCCGATGGCAGACCCGAGCGCCGGGTCCCAGCCGAAGACCCCGTGCAGGGCAGTGGCGCCGGCCTTGAGCTGGGCCGCGGCGTAGCCACCGAGGAACAGCAGCGTGAGCAGCCCTGCGACCACGGCGACAGCGCGCGATGGAGGGCCGCGTGTGTCGCTCGCGAGCAGCGCCGGGATGGAGACGGCGCCGATCGCCGCGGAGCGCTCGCGGACCTTGCGATGGATCCACAGCCACGCAGCGACGTCGCCGAGGATCCAGCCGAGCTGGAGCCACACCGCCTGGACGCCATAGCGGTAGGTGAACGCGAACAGCCCGATGAACATGAAGCCGCTATTGTTGGTGGCGGCCGATGAGAGGGCGGTCAGCCACGCGCTCACACCGCGACCGGCGACGAGGTAGTCCTCACTCGTCGCCTGGGCCTTGCGCGCCGACAAGACGCCGATCGCTGTGAACAGCGCGAGGCAGCCAAGGAATGCGAGCATCACCGACATGTGTACGTGCTCAGCCCCGTGCGCGCGCCGCCAGGAACTCCGGGCGTGGAGGTGTGCCACCGAAGGGCTGTGCCAGCGGGTTGAGCGAGCTGTTGTAGACCGTGAAGATGTTGTGGCGCGCCAGCGGCGTGATGTTGCTGGCCGAGCCGTGCATCAGGTTGCAGTCGAAGAACACCACCGTGCCGGGCGGGCCGGTGACCGAGGCGATGCCGCCTTGACGTACGAGCTCGGTCAGGAGCGCCTGATCGGGGATGCCATACGTCTGGTTGCGCAGCGACTGGCGGAAGTGATCGGCTGGCGTCGCGCCGACGCAACGCACATAGCGCCGGTGCGACCCGGGCACGACCAGCAGCGGGCCGTTGTGCTCGGTGTTGAGCGTCAGCAGGATCGACGCGCTCATTGCGCGCATGCGCGGCATGCCATCCTCGATGTGCCACGTCTCGAAGTCCGAGTGCCACGGGAAGGAGCGGCCCGCGAACGGCGGCTTGAAGTTGATCCGCGACTGATGGACGTAGACGTCTCCGCCGAGGATCTGACGCGCGGCGCTTACGAGGCGCGGATCGTTGACCAGGCGTGCGAGCAGCTCGCTGCGGCGATCGATCGCGAAGATCGAGCGCACCAATGCGCTGTCCGGCTCGCGCACGACCTCATCGTCGTCGACGCCAGCCTCGGCAGCCGAAGGCGATACGGTGGCGCCGGTTGCGAGGCGACCGATCTCGACCACCAGACGTTCGACCTCCTCCTCCGCGAGGAGGCCGCGCTGCACGAAGTAGCCGTCGCTGGCGTAGCGCTCCCGCTGTGCAGGTGTAAGGGGACCGGCGCCGTCGCCCCAGATCACCGGGTCCAGGCGCTCGGCAAACTCGGGGCGCGGCGCGCTGCGCGACCAATAAGGATCGGACTGGCTCACTCGCCGCCTCCCGCGTTCGGCGTCGCCGCGGGGTAGGCGCCGGTCGCGTCGTGGACCTCGCCACCGATAAGCGCCGGGTTGAAGACGCATATGAGGCGCAGCTCGGTCTCGGCGCGCAGCGCGTGATCGTCATGTTTATCGAGGGCGTAAAAGGTGCCGGGCGCAATAGCGTGGATAGACCCAGTCGCTAGATCTTCGACCGTTCCGCTACCAGCGATGCAATAGACCGCCTCGAGGTGATTGCGGTAGCACATGCGCGTCGTCGTGCCGCTGCGGATGAGCGTGTCGTGGAGCGAGAAGCCCATGCGGTCGTCCGCGAGGAGGAGGCGGCGGCTCGACCAGGTGTCGGCGTGGACTTCACGCTCGCTGCCGAGGATGTCGCTGAGTCGGCGCAGGATCACGAGACCACCTCCAGCCGCTGCGAGCCCTTCGAGCTGACCGTCGCCGGCGTGACTGGCATCATGTTCGCCACGCGCCGGGCCGCCTCGGCGAGGATGTCGAGCCCGCGCTTGAGATCGTCGAAGCCGATCGTCAGAGGCGGCAGGAGCTTGATCACCTCGTCGCGCGATCCGGCCGTCTCGATTACCAGTCCGAGCTCGAACGCAGCGCGGCAGGTGCGCGCCGCGAGTGCGGGCTCATCGCACACGACACCCTGGATGAGGCCACGTCCGCGAACACTTCCGCCGAGTATGCTGGCGATGCGTCCGAGTGCCGCGCGTGCGATGGCCGCCTTCTCGTCGACCTCGTCGCACAGGTGATCGTCGCTCCAGAAGGTCTCGAGCGCCGCGGTCGCGGTGACGAAGGCGTGGTTGTTGCCGCGGAAGGTGCCGTTGTGCTCCCCCGGTCGCCACACGTCGAGCTCGGGCCGCATCAGCGTCATCGCGAGCGGCAAGCCGAAGCCCGACAGGGACTTCGACAGGCACACGATGTCGGGCTCCACGCCGGCCTCCTCGAAGCTGAAGAACGCGCCGGTGCGACCACAGCCGACCTGGATGTCGTCGATGATCAGGAGCGCGCCGTGGGCGCGTGCCACACGCGCGAGGCCGCGAAGCCATGTGGCGGATGCGACGTTGATGCCACCCTCGGCCTGCACGGTCTCGACCAGGAAGGCGGCCGGCGCATCGAGCCCGCTCGAGCGGTCACCCAGCCGCGCCTCGAGGTGGGCGAGGGTGTCGATCCCAGGTCCGAAATAGCCGTCGAACGGGGTGCGCGTGACGTTGCTCAACGGGACGCCCGCGGCGGCACGCTTGACCGCGTTGCCGGTCGCGGCAAGCGCGCCGAGCGTCATGCCATGGAAGGCGTTGGTGAACGACACGACCTCGGTCCGGCCGGTCACCTTGCGCGCCAGCTTCAGCGCGGCCTCGACAGCGTTGGTGCCGGTCGGGCCGGGGAACATGACCTTGTATGAGAGGTCGCGTGGGCGCAGCACGCAACGCTCGAACGACTCGAGCAAGGCGCACTTCGCCTCGGTCGCCATGTCGAGCCCGTGCGCGATGCCGTCGCCCGCGATGTACTCGAGGAGCCGCGCCTTCAAGATCGGATGGTTGTGACCGTAGTTGAGCGCACCAGCGCCAGCGAAGAAATCGACGTAGCCGCGTCCACGACGGTCGAAGAGCTCGGCGCCGCGAGCGCGCGCGAAGACAGTGGGAAAGGAGCGGCAGTAGCCGCGAACTTCGGACTCGAGTCGTTCGATGATCTGCATGAATCAGCCTTGGGTGAGAGGACCAATACGGAGGAGGTCCTCGTCGGCATGTGTTTGGGAGAAGAGCGCGGCGGGAAAGCCCGCTTGGATCTGACAGCCGACACCACGGCGGCGCGCGAGGCCCTTGAAGAGGTTCAGTGACGCGCTGTTGTCGGGGCTGACCGTGGCGGTCAGGTAGCGCGCGTCGCGGCAGGTGGGGCGCGCGAGGAGGAGGTCCAGCAGGCGGGTCGCGAGCCCGACGCCACGCGCTTCGGGGGCGACGCCGATCTGCCAGACGAACACCGACCAGAGGTCGGTCGGCGGGCGATAGGCGACCACGAAGCCGGCGAGGCGATCCTCGCGCGTCGCGACCACGCACGTGTCGGCGAAGTGGGTGGCGAGCAGGACGTAGGCATAGCAACTGTTGAGCTCGAGCCCGCCCATGCGCCCGACCAGCCGCCACATGTCGGCGCCATCCGAGGGCACCGGCGCGCGTAGGACCTCAGTCATGACGCCCCCTGCACCAGCGCGACCATCGATCGCGGTGGCCGCCGTTCGAGCGAGGACCACGTAGGACCGAACGTGCCTTCGTCGTCGAGCGGCGCGATCAAGCGTTCGTGGAGTCCGGCGACGAGCACCGGCGCGTCGGCCCGGTCGACGACCACGCTGACGTGACCGCCGTCGGCGGCATGGCTGATGAGGTGGATTGGCATGTCGCTGAAGAGGGCCGCGGCGCGTGCACTGCGGGCGAGGTCGCGCGCGACGCCACTACCCACGACGCTGACGCAGGCGACCTGGGTGGTGACGCTTACCCGCGACACCAGCGACAGCTCGTCGAGCAGCGTATCGAGCTCGCCCACCACCGACGGGAAGGCCACGAGGTCGACGGTCGCGCGGATCTCGGACGACGAGCTGGCGATGAGGTCCATCGACAGCCCGCGCGCCTCGAAGCGCGAGGCGATGGCCGCCATGAAGCCGACCGGCTGCCACGAAGGAGGGCGGCGCATGGTGAAGAGTGCGAGCGCCGCGCGCGACACGATCGCCTTTGGACCTCGCGGTACGCGCGCGCCGACGATGCGCGAGCCGGGCACGTCGGGCTCCGTGGTCCAGCCGAGGCGAATCGGTACCGCTGCCGCGCGCGCAGGCTCGATGGTGCGGGGGTGCAGCACCTTCGCCCCGAGCGCCCCGAGCGTCTCCGCCTCGCCGTAAGAGAGGCGGCGTAGGAGGCGCGCTGAGCGGACTGCGCGTGGATCGGCGCTGAACATGCCCGGCACGTCGCTCCAGATCTCGATCAGTGTCGCCCCGATCGCGGCGGCCAGGTAGGCAGCCGAAGCGTCCGAGCCGCCGCGCCCGAGCAGCACCGTACACCCCGCGTCGTCGCGCGCGATGAACCCCTGGGTGACAACGACCGACGCGGCCAGCCCGTCGAGCCTGGCGCGCGCCGCCGCGTCGAAGCGTGCCTCGCAACGGGCGGAGAGGAAGCGCTCGGCGCGCGCACCGGCACCCACAGTCAGGAGCACGGTGCGCGCGTCGAGCCAGGCGACATCTTCGTCGCGAAGCTCGAGGTGAGCGGCGCCGAGACGGCTCGACAAGACCTCACCGAGGGCCATCAGCGCAGCCCGGTCGTGCGCGCCGATCGGTCTGGGAGCCGCGTCGACGCGCGCGAGCAGCACCCGCAAAGCGGCGATGTCCGGTCCGAGCACGCGGTCGCAGTCGAGCCCGAGCTCAGCCGCGAGCAGCGCGTGGGTCTCCAAGAGGTCCGTCAGCGCCGCCTCATAGGGATGTCGCTGCTCGAGCTCGGCGAGCAGCGACTCGAGCCGATTCGTCACGCCGGCGAGCGCTGAGCAGACGAGCAGGACACGCGCACCGGCGGCGCGATGCCGGCTCACGATGTGATGGATGCAGCGCCAGCGCCCCGCGCTCGCCACGCTGGTGCCGCCGAACTTCAGCACGACCCATGGGCGAGGAGGGGAGACGACGAGCTCACGGATGTACGATTTGTGTGTAACTGGAATCATTGCTTGCGCAACGTATGCATCCGCATCGACACTGTCAACGACGCATGTCGCGTCGAGTCACACCCGATGGAGAGTGTCGTGTCGGTTCGCTTCAATTTCCCGATCATTGCGCAGGTTGATCCGACTGGTCTCCGCGCCGTCATGCCGGATTGGCTTCGTGGCGATGTCTTTGGAATCGAAGCATGGCAGATCCTCGGATTGGCCATTCTGATCGTGTTCGGCATCGTACTGCGCCGACTGATCATCTATTTTATCGTCACCTATGTGCGGCGGCTCACGCGCAAGCTCGAGGCGGCCTGGGTCGACAGCATCGTCGCTCACACCGGGGGTCCGATCGGCACGCTGGCAATGGCGGGCGTTGTCGCGGTCGGTGCTCCGCTACTCCAGTTTCCGGCCGGCTGCGACGTCGTCCTCACGCTCGCCGCGCGAACCATCGCAGCCGTTGCCGGGGTGTGGCTCGCCTATCGAATGGTGGACGTGGTCGGAGACGTGCTCGAGCGGCGCGCCGCGAAGACCGAGAGCAAGCTCGACGATCAGCTCGTGCCGCTCCTCAGGAAGTCGTTCAAGGTCTTCTTCGTCGTCATCGGAGCGATCTTCATCCTCCAGAACCTCGATGTCGACGTCGGCTCGTTGCTCGCCGGCCTCGGCCTCGGCGGCCTCGCCTTCGCGCTCGCCGCCAAGGACACGGTCGCCAACTTCTTCGGCTCGATCATGATCTTCATCGATAAGCCCTTTCAAATCGGGGACTGGATCACGATGGCGCCCAACATCGAGGGCACGGTCGAGGAGGTTGGCTTCCGGACCTCGCGCATTCGCACCTTCTACGACTCGGTCGTGACGGTCCCGAACGCGAACGTCACCAACACGCCGATCGACAACCTCGGGCTCAGGCGCTACCGGCGCTACAAGACCACCCTCGGCCTCACCTACGACACCGCGCCCGACGCAGTGCAGCACTTCTGCGATGGCGTGCGCGCGATCGTCGCCGCGCTGCCCGCGGCCCGCAAGGACTACTGCATCGTCGAGTTCCAGAACTTCGGCGCGAGCAGCCTCGAGGTGTTGCTCTACTGCTTCCTCGAGACGCCCGACTGGGCGAGCGAGTTGCGCGCGCGCAGCGAGCTCAACCTCGCGATCATGCGCCTGGCGTCCTCGCTCGGGGTGTCGTTCGCGTTCCCGACGCAGACGCTGCATATCGCCGCGCAAGACGGCGCGGCCTTCCTACCGACCGCGGCGCCGGCCCTCCGGCGGAGCGCGTTCGGCAATTTCCAATCCCGCAAGGGAGGAGGTTCGAGATGGCGCATTCCCAATGTCCAAGCTGCGGAGAGCCAGGCCCAGAAGGATTGATCTGCGACCGGCCGCGCTGCGGCGAGGTTCGTTATGCACGCGTGGGAATTGACGAGACTCCCGCGAGGAACCACGAGCGTACTCGTGTCGGCCTGCGCGACGACGAACGGCACTGGTCCGACGCGTCGCAGTGGTCGGAGGGGCCGGTCACGGCGCCCTCGCCTGAGCCGCGCCGGCGAGTCGGCCGAATGCTCGCGCTGAGCCTCTTGGCCGGAGGCGCGGCGACGGCGATCGTGGCGGTCGCAATCGTCGCGACGCGTGAGCCGGAACCGGTGGTGACCGCGATGTCGGGCACGGACGTGCAGCCAGGACCGGTGGCGTCCGAAGCCAAGCCCATCGCGGTGCCGCCGATGCGACCGTCTACGCCTGAAACCAAGCAGGCGATTGCACCCGCCAAGACACCCGAGGCGCCGCGCGAGGTCCAGTCGCCGCCGACACCGAAGTGGGTCGTCGCGGTCGAGCACTCCAATCGTTGGAGGTCGATCGAGCCCGCCCCGGGTGACGTCGTGCTCGGCGTTTCGAGTTTGCTGCTGCGCACGTCCGAAGGTCGCCAGCGCGCAACGGGGTTCTATCCGCACAAAGGCGTGCTCGCGCCGCGGAGCGCCTTTCATATCCAAGAGCACGAGGTCACGTGGTCCGAGCTCGAGCGCTTTCTCCAAGCCGAGAAGCGGCAAGGACCCAAGCGTCCGCGCTGGGTGCCCGACGAGCCCGCGGCGCGCGCAGACCTGCCTGCTACCGACGTTCCCTGGGAGCTGGCGAGTGCCTTCTGTGGCGCGCTCGGCGGCGCGCTCCCGAGCGAGGCGGAGTGGGAGTGGACCGCGCGCAGCGGAGAGCCGAGCTTGCGCACCTACCCGTGGGGCGAGGGGCTGCCCTTTGCTTCGCGCGTGCGGATCCGGATAGGCGACGGCCTTCCGCTCGCCGAAGTGACCACGAACGACCAGGACGTCACGCCCGACCGCGTCTACGATCTGCTCGGCAATGCGCGCGAATGGACGCGCGACAGGTGGACCAGCAAGCGACTCGGCGGTGTCGCGCCGCAGGGCCCGGCCTTGTACCGTGTGGTACGCGGATGGCCACTCGGAGCCAGCGGCGCCGCGCTGCCCTTCGAAGGTGCGAGCTTGCGAGCAAGATCATGCGCGACCGAGAGCTGCGTGGGTCCCGGCCTCGACCTCGTCGGATTCCGCTGTGTCCGACACTGACGATGTCCTGATCGCGTTTCGCGCGCCTCACTTCTTCGGCTTGGCCGCGTTGTAGAGGGCTTTGACGAGGTCGCGCACCCTGGTGTCGGCAGCGGGGACCTCTTTCACGGTCTTGTAGGCGCGGATGGCGGCCTGGCAGCTTGCCGGTAGCCAGTCGGTCTTGCCATTGGTGGCGCTGCCGTAGAAGAAGTCATTGAGCCAGGTCTCGACCTTGAAGGCGTAGCCGTACATCGCGCCGTGCAGGTTGAAGAGGACCGCGAGGCCCTCGGAGTAGACGTGGTTTGGGGCTTGGTTACCGGCGCGCGAGGCGGCAGCGAGCGAGCTGAGCTCTCCCGACGGGTCGATTCGGCCGGCTGCCACGGCACGCTGTCGATCGGCTTGCCGGCGCGCGTGACGGTCAGCGTCTTGTTGTTCAGCGTGAACGTGACGTCGCCCTGCGTCTTGACGATATCGTGCTCGACCGTCGTGAATGGACCCTGCTCGAACAACGCGGTCGTCGGCGTGACGGCGAGCTTCTTCGCCTTGGCGTTCACCGCGTTCACGTTGCGCGTGACGACGCTGTTGTTGCGGCCCTCGCATTTGACCAGGGGCTGCCACTTTGAGGGCGCCTTGCCCTTGCCGACCCACGCCGCCTTGCAACTGCCGACGCCGCAGTTGGTCCAGAAGTAATGGTCGAGGCAGAGGAGCTCGCCGTCGCTCGAGCTCGCGATGCACTTGGTCGCGCAGACTGGCGTGAAGTCTACGGTGTCGTCGAACGAGAGCGGCAGCTTCGGGTCCTCGGGTAGCGGATCCGCGCGCACGAGGGTCGGCGTGAGGACGAGCAGGGTCGCGACAAGCGAACGAGAGACAGCATAGAAGTGGCGCATGGCGCGGTTGTCTCAGATAGGACGGGGTCGCACAACACCCGCGTAGGTTGCGGGCCTCGCTCGGGTTAGGATGCGGTCGATGCGTGCGCTGGGCATTGGAATCTTCATTGTAGTCATCGCCAGCGTGTTGACGTGGGTCGCGCTCGCGGACGCGCCAGACCTCACCCGAACCGACCTCACGGGGACGCCGCGCTCGCCCTTCTCGCGGGCGCTGGTCGCGCCTTCGGACGAGGCCCGCGCGCTGTTCCCGGGCGGCGCGCACCCGATCACGACCGAGGCGATGGGACGTGTTCCGACCGGCCTCACGACCCTCGACGCCGACGGTTGCGGCACTTGCCACGCCGAGATTGCGGCTGAGTGGCGTGTCTCACCGCACGCGGCGTCGTGGACCGAACCGGTCTTCCAGGCGGCCTACGTGCACGAGCCGCTCGCATTTTGTCGCGACTGCCATGCGCCGATGAACCACCAAGCACGCACCGCTCCGCGTGGTGTCGCCGCGAGCGACGGCGTGTCGTGCGCGGCGTGTCACGTACGCGATGGGGTCGTGCTCGGGCCCGGCCGTGCGACCAGCGCGCCGCATCCCATGCGCGTGACCACCACCATCACCAGCAGCGACTACTGCGCGCCGTGCCACGAGTTCGGGTTCCTATCGAGCGGCGGACCCGGCGCCCACGCGGTCGAGACGGCTGAGTTGCAACAGGCGACGTTCAGCGAGTGGCGCGCTTGGCCGCGCACGGGCGAGGCCGCGTCCTGCCAGAGCTGTCATATGCCCGAGAGCAAGGGCCACCGTCGCCACGACTTCGCGGCGAGCCGCGACCCGGCGATGCTGGCGCGCGGTCGTCGTCACGAGCGGAGTCCGCCGCGACGACACCACCGTCACAATCGGCTTTCGCATAACACCCGGCGCGGTCGGCCGCGCGGTCCCGACCGGCGACCTCAATCGCCGGCTCGAACTGCGAGTCTCGGCAGCGCACGCCTTCGCCCGTGGCACCGCGACAATCGTCTATGCGCGCAGCTATGCCGAGCGAAACGAGCCCGGGCTCGGTCAAGCGCGCCGCGTGCGCGACGACCTGCGCGTCGGGGTCGACACGTTGGCAGGCGAGTCGTCACCGCTGCGCGAGGTGCGCCTCGAAGCAGCGCCCGGCGCGACCCTCTTGGGAGCTGAGCCACTTCTTGATGCCGCGCGACCTGGCGGAGCGCATCGGCATTTCGCCGGAAGTGAATCAGCGAATCATGGCGAGCGGGTCGCTCATCGCGCCGTGAGTGCGACGAGCGACGTGTCAGACTACTTGCGCTTGGCGCGCGAGGCGGTCCTTGCCTTCGCGATGACACCTTCGGTGACCTTGCCGGTCTTCGCGTCGGTCGCCAGGATCTTGCCGCCTTCGATCGTCACGATGTCATCGCGCGTCGCGACGACGGTGCCGACGCCTTTGATCTCGAAGTTGCACTTGTCCACACAGATGACGAGCGACTTCGTCATCGCCCGGAACTCGTACTCCTTGTTCAGCGTCGGCGAGGTGATCTTCACAGTGTGATTCTGCGAGTCGAGGTTGCGCAGCTCAACCGCGCTCGCCGTGCCCGCCCCACCCAAAATCACCAACGCCAAAATGCCCGCCCGAAACGTCTTCATCGTGCCCTCCCCCAAGGTGACTACCCATCCCGACAGTTGGGGCATCGGCACCCATGATCGAAACCTGTGGCCTTTTTCGCCACGCCCGTTTCTTTATATTTTGCCAGGGACCAAGTCAGGGCCGCGTACGCTGCACGCGTCGCTGTCACTCTCCCAGCTCTCGCTGACCTGCAGCACGTTTTTGGTGGCGCCGCCGCCCACGTCGCGCATGACCGGCGCTATCTCTTGGTTCTGGACGCTTGCCGGGCACCATGCGACTGCTGCCACGCCCTCGAACCGCAGGACGTGTGAGATGTGCCGGGCTACGACATCAAGGTCGAACGATTCGTCATCGCGCACGCAGCCGACCTCATCGTCCGCTCGCTGAAGGACCGCCAGCAGTTCTCCGACCCTGACGGCGAGGCAGAGCGCGCGGGGATCTCTTCGGCGACCTGGCCGCTCTTCGGGCACGCATGGCCCTCGGGTCGGATCCTGGCCGATCACATGGGCACCATCGACATCGCCGGGCGGCGCGTCATCGAGCTCGGCTGTGGCCTGGGCCTCGCCAGCCTGGTCATGCACCGCGCCGGCGCCGACGTCACAGCGAGCGACATCCATCCGCTCGCTGAGACGTTCATGCGCGCCAACATCGCGCTCAATGACATGGCGCCGATGCCGTTCCGCTGCGGCGACTGGAGCCGCAACGACGATGCGCTCGGCCGCTTCGGGCTGCTCGTCGGCAGCGACCTTCTCTATGAGCGCAGCCAGGCCGGCGACCTGTCCGAGTTCATCGACCAGCACGCCAACGCCAGCGCGGACGTCATCATCGTCGACCCGAATCGGGGCCAGCGCGCGGCGTTCCGCAAGCTGATGGCGGCCCACCGCTTCGTCGCCACGGTGGTCGTCGCGCCACCGCAGGTGTTCGACGGGATTACTTTTCGGGGTCAGATCCTGAGCTTTCATCGCGACCCGTGAGGCGGTGCGTCATCCGCTCGTTGATTAGCGCGCGCAACTTGACGACGTCGAATGGCTTGTCGAGGAACGCATTGGTGATGCCGGCGACGAGGTCGCGAGTCTCTTGCAGCATCACGCCACCGCTCATGAAAACGAGGTTCTGCGCCACTTCGGGCGCCGTGCGGGCGAGGTGGGTGGAGACGTCGATGCCGGACATGCCCGGCATCATCAGGTCGCACAGGATGACGTCGAAGCTCCGCTCCTCGCCGAGGATGCGGATCGCTGCGGCGCCGCTACTCACGACCGTCACATCGTGGTCCGCCAGCATCCGTCCGAGCACGCGGCCGATGATCGGCTCGTCATCGATCACCAGAATGCGCGCGCGCGCCGCGAGCACTGGCTTCGAGGTCGGCACTGGCAGGGATAGGGGCGCCTTGCGCGCAGCGTGGCCGGCGGGAAGGCTCACGCGGAAGGTCGAGCCGACACCGGGTTGGCTCTCGACCGAGATGTCGCCGCCGAGCGCGAAGACGATCGCCTTGCTGATCGACAGGCCCAGACCGGTGCCCACGCCCATCGGCCTGGTGGTGAAGAACGGCGTGAACAGGCGGGCGATGACTTCGGGCGTCATGCCCTGGCCGCTGTCGGCGATCTCCACGACGACGCGGTCACGCTCACGCTTGGTGGTCAGGCGGATCTCAGCGTCCTTACTGCCCGCGACCGCATGCAGGGCGTTCACGATGAGGTTGACGAACACCTGTCCGAGCCGCGACGTGCTGCCGTCCACCAGTGGCAGGTCGCCATACGACCTGACGACACGCACGCCGTGACGCAGGTAGGGCGGCGCCAGACGCACCGACGAGTCCAGTTGTTGATTGATGTCCACCGGCCGCAGCTGATGGGCGTCGCCCAGCGACAAGAGCTTCACGTTGCGTACGATGTCGCGCACGCGGTCGAGCGCGGACTGCGCTTCGACCAGGTCTTCGAGTAGCTGGCTGGCGACCTCGCCCAGCCCGCTGACGCTGGGCAGTCGCGCCGTCTCTAGCGCGAATCCGACGTTGGCGACGACGGCGGCGAGGGGATTGTTGATCTCGTGCGCGAGCCCAGCCGTGAGCATGGCGGCGGCGATCATCCTGTCAGCGAGGATGAGCTGGGCTTGTAGCTGTCGCTCCAGCGAGACATCGTGTGCGACACACAATCGCGCGGGCTGGCCCTTGAAGGCGATCTCCTGGGGGGGTGTCAGCGCGAGTGTGGCGAGGGTGCCGTCGTGGCGGACGAAGCGCAGCTCGAGCCGCTCCTGGGTGTCGCCACCGCCGAACTCCGAGGCCGCGAGCAGCGCGCGGTCGGCCGCCATCACGAGAGTCGCGAGCTCGCGGTCGGCGAGCGAGCCACGGTCATAGCCGAGCCAGCGTTCCAACGCGGGATTGGCGTAGACGACATAGCGCCCGGCGGTGACGAGCACGCCTTCGGGCATCTTGTCGATGATCTCCTGGAGGTCGCGCCGCGAGCGCTGCAGCAGTGCCTCGGAGGTGCGCGCCTTGGTCACGTCGCGGAAGACGAGCACCACGCCGTACTCCTTGCCGTCGCCATCGACGATGCGGGCGAGGCTGTCCTCAACCGGACGCTTTTGACCCGAGCGCATGTGCAAGATCATCGGTGGCGATGGCTGCGAGCGATCGGCGCGGCGCAGGAGATCGATGCCCGGCACGACTCGCTCACCGGTGTTCTCGTTGAAGAGCACGACGATGTCTTCGAGCGGGTGGCCACGGGCTTCTGACACGGTCCAGCCGGTCAGCTCCTCGGCGACGCGGTTCATGATGCGCACGTTGCCCTGCTCGTCGCTCGAGACGACGGCGTCCCCGATGCTGTCGAGGGTCAGCACACTCTCGAGGATGGCGGTCTCCAACTGACGACCCGCGCTGATGTCGCGGATCGTGGCAATAACCCAATTATTGGCGTCGCTGTTGACGGGGCTCAGGCTCTGCTCGGCCGCGAACTCGCTGCCGTCTTTGCGCAGCGCCCGCTGGCTGCCGCTGACCATTGCGCTATTTTTTGGCGCGTTCGCACCAGGCTGGCGCTCTGTCCCGCCGGAACGGACATCGGGCAAGATCAGGTCGACGTCGCGACTGACCAGCTCGACACCCTGATAGCCGAGCAGCTCGTCGGTCCCGACGTCGACGAGTGAGATCCGCCCCGCGTCGTCGACCACGACCAGCGCGTCCGGAGCGCCGCGACGCTCGCGAGAGTCGGTCGCGTCGCCAACAGTAATACCGTGGTTTCCAACCTGCACTGGTGCCCCCCTGTCGACCGGCTAGAGCCGCCTGTGCACCAACCGATCCGCGGACACAGATCTGGTGGGCACACGGGGCCTGGATGCTGCGATCGTCCGAATCGGCGGAGCGGGTGAGGCGATATGAATCAGTTGCGAGAGTGCCTCCCTCCCGAAACGACTCGGATTCGGCGGTTCGGCGAAAGTGCGAGGAGTTCCCCGCACCTGAACTCCCGCCTGTCCCTGAAAGTCCCTGGCATGACTGGCAGCTGGTGCCTCTGGCAGCGCGCCGGCAGCGATTCGTGACACTCAACCCCGGGACTGGCAAGGGTGCGAGGCGTGCGGCCTGGAACGTGCACACAAAGTTGTCGCAACCACGCGCCCCTCCGGGCGCCGCAACTCAAGGAGCGCACCATGTCGATACTCTGGTTTTTGATCGTTGGACTCGTCGCTGGTCTCATCGCGCGCGCAATCGTGCCGGGTCGTCAGTCGATGGGCATCTTGCTGACGCTGGTGCTCGGCGTCGTCGGTTCGCTTGTCGGCGGCTTCCTCGTGGCGCTCGTCACGTCCAACCGCGTGTTCGATTTCAACACGACGGGGCTCATCGGGAGCATCGTTGGCGCCATCGTCGTGCTGCTTATCGCGGGCGTAACGAACAAGCGTCTACGCGCCTGATGGTGACCCCGACTTACCGCGTACACCTGATAGCGAATGGCGAGACCGCGACCATCGACATCGATGATGACGACAGGAAGCGGTACCTCGCACGCGAGCTGGCTATCGAGCTGCCCTTGATCATCACGCTCGAGCGTAGCGAGCCGTTGACCGCTCACACGGCGCTGCCGAGCAAGGACGTGCTCGACACGTTCGAGCGCCTCGGGCTGGAATCGGAAGAGGCCCAGCTCGACTGCTCGGCGGAGATCGAGTTCCTGCTGCGCGACGACAACACGACCATCGAGTATATCGCGCCTGGCACCGGCGACAAGGTGACGGGCACACGCGAGGAGATCCAGCGCGGCATGCATGACAGCTTCGGCGCCGACCTCGACCTCACGGTATTGACGCTCGAAAATCCCAAGCTGCGGCGCACGTTCTCGATAGACGTAGCACAGTAAATCCTCCGGCGGCCCCGGGACAACGAAGGTCGGCGTTGACCGGGGCGGGTGGACCGCGCAGGATGCGGCTCCCGGTCGGAGGTCGTGATGTCTGAAGGGTCGCAGCGGGAGTTTGATGTTGTGTTGTTCGGGGCAACCGGGTTCACCGGACGCCTCGTTGCCGAGTACTTCGCAGCCCATCCGGCGGCGGGTCGCTGGGCTATCGCCGGGAGGTCGCGCGACAAGCTCGCGGCGCTCGGTTTCGACGTCCCGCTGATCGTCGCGGACGCAATGGATTCCGGCGCAATGGCCGCCGTCGCGTGCCGCACGAAGGTCGTGTGCACGACCGTCGGGCCGTTCGCGAAGTATGGCTCGGCGCTGGTCGCGGCGTGCGCGGAGGCGGGCACCAACTACTGCGACCTCACCGCCGAGGTGCACTGGATGCGCGCGATGATCGACGCGCACGATATGGCCGCGAAGCGGAGTGGTGCGCGCTTCGTGCACGCGTGTGGCTTCGATTCGATCCCGTCCGACATCGGCACGCTGCTGGTCCAGGATGCATTCAAGGCGCGCTTCGGACGCTATGCCGACAAGGTCACCGCGTTCTACGGCGCGTCGAAGGGTGGTGTCTCGGGCGGCACAGTCGCCAGCGGGTTCGAGATGGCGCGTGCGGCAGCGAAGGACCCGGCCGTGCGCAAGCTGCTGATGAATCCCTACGCCTTGGATCCAGAACCGGGTGCCGTGCGGCCGGCGGCGCCCGACGAGTATGTGATGGGCTGGGACAAGGGCCTTGGTAAGTTCACGGCGCCGTTCGTGATGGCCGCGTCGAACACGCGCATCGTGCGGCGCAGTCATGTGCTCGCGGGGTCGCCGTGGGGTGCTGGCTTCGTCTATCGCGAGGTGATGGCGATGCCGGCGAACGCGCGTGGGCTGGCGCTGGCGGCGGCCTTCACGGCCGGGCTTGGGGCGTTCGCGGCGGTGATGGCGCTGCCGCCGCTGCGCGACCTGCTCGCGAAGAAGCTGCCGCAACCGGGTGAGGGTCCGTCACGCGCGACACGCGAGGCGGGCTATTGGTCGCTGCAGTTGGTGGCCGAGTCGGGGGCGGATCGCTTGGTATACAAAGCATCTGACCATGGGGACCCGGGCTATCTATCGACCGCACGCATGTTGGGCGAAGCGGCGCTGTGCCTGGCGCACGATCGGCTCGCGGCGGGTGGTGGCTTCCTGACGCCAGCGACCGCGCTGGGGAGTGCGCTGGCGCAGCGGTTGCGGGCGGCGGGGCTGCGGCTCGAGGTGGCCTGACTATTCGGTGGTGTGGCTCACGCCGACGCTCGCGCGGCTCGAGGCGGTTACCTCGACGAGACCCGCGGACGTGGTGACGATCGAGCGCGAGATGCGCTCCGCCCATGACGGGTTCTGGAACAGGCCGATGCCGCCGAAGAGCGGGAACTTCGCGACGACCGCGGCGGGGATGACCAGCGTGCCCGCGCTGTCGTGCGTGCGGCACACGATGACGCCGGTGGGAGGCGCGCCATGCCAGCCGAGCTGGAGCACCACCTCGACGGTGTCGCTGCCCGCTTGCGAGGCGGGCTTCCAGCTCAAGGTCGTGTCCTTGCCGTCGACCAGCTCGACCATGCCTTCATTCTGGAGGCCGAAGTCGGCAACGCCGCGCACGGTCGTAGTGAACGCGGGCAGGGCGCCGCCGGCGGCTGTCACGGTGATCGTGTCGCCCGCATCGAAGAGGCCGTCGATCGGTGGGTCGGGCGAGAACAGGTAGCCGAACTGGCCGGCCTCTGCGCTGATAGGAGAGACGACCAGGCCGGTGATCGTGAGGTCACCGGCATCGGACAACTGGGCCTGGCTCTCGCAGACCGCCGCCGCGCTGCAGGTCTGGCTTTCGTCGCAGGCCGGCTCGCAGAGGGCGTCGGTGCGCGTCCATGCCTGGCACGCGCCGGATTCCGCGGCGACCCGGTAGATCGACGGCGACACCTTGTCGTGCAGGTCGGCGTAGACCCACGAGCCGGTCACACCGCCAAAGCCTTCGGAGTAGGACTCGACGATCTGGATCGAGCCGGCCAGCTCAAAGCGCAGGCCGAGTTCGACGTCGGGCTCGGTGATGTCGCTGTCGACATCGCTGACGTCGGACGGACCGAGGTCACTGTCGGCGAGGTCGGTCGTTTCGCGGGCGTCGAGCGACGCGACGTCCGCGTCGGAGGTGTCGGGCCCCGGCAGGCAGGAAGACCCGCCCGGCGGTCCACCTTCCCAAATGGGACAGCCATTCTCGTCGGTGCTGCGTGACCAGCCAACTGGTGGCGCGTCGCACAGCGATGAACAGATGCCACTGCCACCGGTCGCGAAGCAGCCACACGACGGCGTCGCGATGGGGCAGCATGTGTCCGTCGCAGCGACGGGGTCGTCACCGCTGCAGGCGGACAGTGGCACGAGCAACAACAAGGCGGCGATCATCTTCGTGTCGAGCATGGGCCGAAGCTAGTGGCGCCTCCATATGGACGCAAGTCGCAAGCGAGAACCCCGCCCCAATCCAACCAGTAATTTCTGATTGCTCTCGCCTCGCCACGGCTTCGCCCGCTCGGCGAAATCCCTCCTTCTCTCTCCCAGCAGCAGTCCGAGCGGTGGTGAGTGTGGAGAACGCGAAGCTTCTATCGTGACCCTAAGGTCCTCGAAGCAGAGACAGCGCCCCTCATCCAACCGGGCCCCCCCGAGGAGCGTCAGAGAGCAGGGCAGGTCTGGACGATCGGGTGCATGCGGATCTCGGACTTCACTACGCCGCCTTCGATACCGCGATCGACGGAGATCAATCCGAGAACTGTAAAGCCTGCGCCATACGGCGACGTCACAAAGTTTTGGCCCAACTCGCCGTAAGTTGCGTAGGCCGGAACGTACAGAAGAACGGGAGACGCGGGACCGTACAGGACGAACTCGTACGTCACCGTTCCGATAAAGGGACGTTGGTACATCAGATAGATGCCGTTAGCCCCCCTGCACTCAAAGGTGGAATTGAATTGGTGGCTGGAGTTGATCCAGCTACCGTCCCGATAGACGAACGTGGTGTCTCCGGCGGCCCTCGCCTCTTCGAGCTTGAAGGCGAGCCTCGCCTCGAGCGCTTGCGAAATGGCGATCGCCTCGAGCATGCCCGAATTGGGGGACGAGCCTGTGCCTGGGCTGACCACACCATCGAGGAGGTCGACCTTAGCATCCAACGCTGCGAGCTTCGTCAGCACCGTGTCGAGCTTCTGAGACAGCGCGCTTGCTTGCGAACCGGTCGATTGTGCGAGCGCATCGAAGTCCTCGTTGAGGGACTCGTGCACATCGTCGAGCTCGGCCGAGAGGCGGTTCGTGTTCGTGGTACCGGCCAATGTCAGCGCGTCAATGCCGACCGTCATCGAAAGTTGTGACGTCCCCAACTGGCGCAGGATGCGTTCATTGCCGTTGGCCATGTCGGCGAGACCGGACACCAGTGTAACGCGGATCACGTCGAGCTCGCCGGAGAAGTTGATCGCGACACGGTCGAGCGCCGTGCCCAGATCCCGATGTTCGCAACGATGTTACGGCGCGCGCGGGCGAGTTCATCCGAGAGGCGTTGGAACGAACTGCTCCAGATGTCATTGGGCGGCGCGGCGAAGCTGGTGGAGGAGAGGAGAGGATGGAAAGACAGAGGACGATGGGCATCGTGACTCGCATGCGTGCAGGATGGTCGCGGAGCTGACGTAAGTCTACGCCGCGCGCAGGCGTATCGAGACGAGGAGCTGGAGCGTTCGGGGCCGCGGTGCGCGATGTATGATACGCAACTCGAAGCTCCAACCACCCGATGACGCCACCCGCGACGCGGTCTACGACGTCGAGCGCACGGTCATCGCGGCGATTCCCTGGTCCCACAGAAACAGCTGCGAGTCAGATGTCCGACGGCCTGTCAGCGCCAACTCTGGAGACCGGTCCGGCAACGCTCAGGCTCGTGGGTGGGGCCAATGCGGCGCGAACGCATAACGACGGCGTTGCTCGATGCAACGCTCGGCCGAACTCAGTACGGGTATTCGATCGTGAAGTCGCGGCCGCAGTTGTTCGGCATCGTGAGGCCGAGGAGGCCGCAGCCGACCCCTGTCGGGCAACCGCCGTCGATGCGAAAGCGCGCCTCGATGCGGCCGGTGGCGGCGCGGGCGTTGTCGATTGTCGCGGCGTCGATGACGAAGCTCTCGTCCTGCCAGGCGCAGGCCGCGTCTTCGCTCGAGAACGCCGAGTCGCCGATGCGGGTCCAGTTGCCGCCGGTCTTGAGCTCGAGCTCGAGGGTGGTCTCGTCGGCGAAGAACTCGCAGTAGACAGCCCACCACTGCAACATCAGGGTCGCGTCGTCGGCGGCCGCGGGCGCGGCATCGAACGTGAAAGTCTGCCAGTCCCTGCTCGGGTCGCAGCTGCCCCATTCCGAGTCGAGCGCGGTCGCGCTGTAGACGCCGCTGGTGTCGCCGCACGGCGGGTTGGCGGCGCCGGGTGTGCCCGCGTCGGCGCCGTTGGCACCCTGCACAGGTGCCTCGCACCAGGCTTCCTCCTCGTCGTTGAGCTGCGCGTCGGTGAGGCCGGGGTCGAGGCTGCGGCTCTTGCCCGGGGTCGATGTTGCCCACGTCACGAGGTCGATGAAGTTGTCGTCGCACACGAGCGCAAACGCGTCGTTTTCCTGCGCGAGCGACAAACCCGACCACACATGGTCGGGCGTGAAGCCCGGGTTCGGCGCGCGCGCGACGACCAGGTACTTGCCTGGTGCGACGAGCAACGAACCGCCGATGACGTGGCGCTCGTCCGGGTCGCTCTCGAAGGTGCAACCACTGAGGTCCCATGTGGTCGTCGCGCTTGGATTCCACAGCTCGACCCACTCGCCGGTCGTGTCGGGCAGGGCCTTCGGGTCGATCTGCAGCTCGGTAATGATCAGGTCGCCTTCGTGCACCGGTCGCACCGCCGCTGCGAACGGGCGCCCGGGTGTCGGCGCTTCGGCCACTGCGAAGTCGGCGCGGTTGTTGTTGGTGTCCTGCAGTTGGCCGATGCGCGCGAGGCTCGCGCCGCCATCGGCGGTCGGGGCGGCCGTGCCTTCGCCGCGGAACACGTTGTTGGTAGCGAACTCGCCGTAGCCGAGCGCGTCGACGGTGGTGGCGCCCCAGACCAACAAGAGGTTATCGGGCCCGTTCTGGAGATCGCAAAACGGCGACGTCGCGTCGGCCCAGTCGGCGATCGAGGCATCGGCCAAGGGGTGTGCGACCACCCAGCGCCCGCCGCTGTCGAGGCTGCCCGAGAGCGAATAGCGCGCCAGCTCGACCCCATCGGCGCCGTTGATCGAGACCAACGTGAAGCCGCTGAGCGCGGTGCCGGGCGGGCCACCGATCTCGATGAAGACGTCGTTGTCGGGGCCTTCCGTTTGATACAGGACCTCGGCGATCTTCACGCCGACGGGCGCCGGCGTACCCTGGCATGACGCGTTCACGCAGGTCGTGCCTGCGGGGCACGCGACGGGCGTGCCGCGGTCTTTGCAGCCGTCGCCGTCGAACTCGCCACACGCGACGACCGCACCGCCTTCGCAGGTCGCGCTGGCGCATTCGTCGGTGCAGGCCGCGGCGCAGGTCCCCTCGGCGCACACCTGATTGCCGGACGCGCAATCGACGGCGGCCGCCCACTCGAGGCACGGGTCGGCGTCGGCGTTGCGGCAACGCTCGACCTGGGTCGCGCTGCCCGGGGCGCAGCGCGCGCTGTTGGCGGCGCACTCGTCGACGCACTGGGCCGCGCACACCGCGTTCGAGCAGGTCTCGCCCGCGCCGGCCGCGCACTGCGCGACGACCACCCACTCGAGGCACGCATCCGCGTCGGCTTGTCGGCACTCGCGCACCGCGCGGCCGACGGCGTCGCACGAGCGCGCACCCACAGTCGTGCACTCGTTGTTGCAGGCCCTGCCGCAGATGCCGCCGCTGCAGCTCTCACCGGTCGGGCAGGCTTGCGGCAGGCCGCGATCGGCGCAGGTGTCGGCATCGTACTGGCCACACATCACGACGCCGCCGGCCTCGCACACCTTCTTGCCGAGCTCGCACTCGTCGCTGCAGGTCGCCGCGCAGCTGCCCAGCGAGCAGCTCGTTCCGAGGGGGCACGACGTCGGTGTGCCCCACTGCAGGCACCCTTCGGCGCCTCGCTCGCAGACCTCGACACCCAAGCCATCGCAGCGCGTGAGGCCGACTTCACCACACTCGTCGCGGCACTCGGCGACACACTCGCCGAGCACGCAAGCACCTTCGCACGGGGTGCGCGCGCCCCACTCGAGGCAGCCGTCTTCGTCGTGGTCCGCGCACGTGACGACGCCGTCTTCTTCGCAGCGCGCGCCGCCCGCCTCACACTCGTCGACGCAGCCGCTGGCACAGGCGCCCTGGCTGCAGACCTCGTCGCTCTCGCAGATCGTGACCGGCACCCACTCGAGGCAGCCGTCGCCGTCGTTGTCGGCGCAGCGCTCGACGCGATGGGCAGACGTCGGGGCGCAGCGGCGCGCCTCGGCGACCGCGCACCCGGCGTTGGGGCAGGCTGGCTCGCAGGCGTTCACGAGGCAGGCTTCGTTGGGGGCGCAGGCGTCGGGCGCGCTCCACCCGAGGCAGCCGCTCGCGACTTCGCGGCAGGTTGCGACCTTGCCGTCGACACAACGCGTGGCACTCTCTTCGCTGCACACGTCGAGGTCGGGCGGGCACAGGTCGTCGAGGTGGGTCGGCGTGTCGACCTGTGAGATGGCCTGGCCGGGCTCGTCCGAGCAGGCAGGGAGGGTGCTGACGACGGCGGTCAGAATGGCCGGGAGACAACGGGCAAGGGCGCTGCATATATAGGAAAGCCGTGACATGGCGCCTCCGTGATAGGGGTCGGGCCGGCTTGAAAAAGTGCGGGACCATATGGAAGCGATCCAGCGATGTAAAGGACCGGGAGCGGATGCCTGAAGGCGACACGATTCATGCGGTTGCGCGCGCACTTGGGCCCGATCTCGAGGGCCGGCTGCTGACCGTATTGGAAGTTCATCAGCGACAGGTACCTTGGGGACCGGGTGCCCGCGTAAGCGCTTGCGAGGCCGTCGGCAAGCACCTGTTCGTGCGCTTCGAGACGTCACTCGGTGAGCGCTTCGTGCGCGTTCACCTCGGCATGAAGGGGAGCTGGCATCGCTATCGACCGGGCGAGTCGTGGCAGCGCAATCCGATCGACCGCCGGCTGGTCATTGCCACCAGCGAATGGCTGTTCGTGTGCTTCGGGCCGAAAGAGGTCGAGGTCGGCATGCGGCCGGTCGCGAGCCATCTCGGGCCCGACCTGCTGGGCGTGGAGTTCGACACGGACGAGGTCGTGCGCCGTGCGCGTGGCGCGCCTCTGGACCTTGGCGACCTGTTGCTCACGCAGACGGTCGCGTGCGGCATCGGCAACGTCTACAAGTCCGAGACGCTGTTCCTCGAGCGGCTCGATCCGTGGCGTGCGACCGCGAGCGTCAGCGATGGGCAGCTCGTATCGATCTATCAGCGGGCGCGCGCGCTGATGCAGGACAACCTCTCGCGTGGCGGCTGGCGCATGACGATGCCGCGCACGGTGCTCGCGCGCTCGGGCCAGCGCTACTGGGTCTATCGGCGCGCGAACAGACCGTGTCGCACCTGCGGCACGCTCGTCCTGAGCCGCTTGCAAGGGCTCATGGCGCGCATGACCTATTGGTGTCCGCGTTGTCAGACCTGACGCTGGCTCCGCGATAGGCAGAAAAGTGGCGCGTCATGGGAGCCCGTTCTAGCGTCCTGTGAGGAGGCACAAGCCTAATGCGTCAGCATCTCATCGCCGGTCTCATCGCCATTGCGGGCATCGTTCCCGCGTGCGCTCAGAACAACCAGTACCTCGTGCGCGGCACCGACAAGTCGGTCGGCGTCGACGGGGTGATAACGATCAAGCCACAGTCGGAGGACGTGAACGTCGTCTCGGTCGAACTCGTGAACCTGCCGCCGCCAGAGCGGCACGAGAAGACGAAGAAGGCGTTCGTCGTGTGGCTCACCGCGACCGATGGCACGCCCATCCGCGCGGGCCGCTTGACCTACGACTCGCAGTCGCGCATCGGCACGCTGCAGGCGACCACGCCGAACGATACGGTGTTCGTGCAGGTCACCGCCGAGGAGGACTCGGCCGCGCCCAAGCCCTCGGACTTCGTGCTGATCTCGAAGTACGTGGCGCTCAAGCGAGCGGGCGTCCAGGGCGAGATCTGAGCCTTCGCGCGAGCACGAGCGCAAGCAGCGCGAACGTCCCAATGCCCACGAAGGGAGCACCCGCCGCGCAGCCCTCGTCGCTGCGCGTCGGCTCGGGCTCGGCGATCTCTGGGTGAGGCTCGCTGTCGCTGGGCGGCTCGCAGTCTTGTGAGCGCCAGGTGAAGAGTGCTGGACCACTGAGTGTGGTCAGCACCGAGCCGAACGTCACTGGCAGCTCGATGTCCTCGAGCAGCTCGGTGATGCGCCTGCAGCGCGCGATCTCGGGGATAGTCAGCGCGACCGAGACGGGGCCATCGGCCCACGGGATAGCGAGCACGAGCGGCTCACCATTGGCGCTGGTCATGCGGTGAAGGGCGACCAGCGGTGCATCCGCCTGTAGCGGTACGGTCGCCCCAGCGGCCTCGACGAGGTCGCTCATCACCTCGCGCGTGACCGACGAGAACCCACTCGGGCGTTGCGCCAGCGCGGCTGGACGTGAGCCGTCGCAGCTCGTCTCGGGCAAGCGATACTGCGCGCCGAGGCCCAGGCCGAGCGCGAAGATGCGGCCGCGGCCGCGCGGGATCCTGAGCGCTACCGATCGCTCGTCATCGGCGAACGCGATCGGCGTGCCGACGACCGACAGGAGCTCGTTCCAGGCGCCCGCGTAAGCGAAGCTCGAGCTGCCCCGGCTCGACGACCAGCGGATCGTCTCGCTGCCGGCGGCGCGACCGGTGTCGGCGAAGAACAAGGTCCACTCGGCGCGGGCCCGATCGAACTGACCAAGCTCGTCGTGGGTCGCGAGGTCGCCGCCGAGGATCAGTGTGCCGCCCGCGTCGACCCAGCGCTCGATCGCGTCCCAGGCCGCGACCGAGACGTACTTACGCATGACGATCAAGACCTTGCGCGACACCAGCGGGTTCGACAGGAGGCCCTGCGCGATCTCGTCCTCGAGCATGAAGTCGACCGGGTGATGCGACTGGGTGAGCGCGATGTGCCAGCCGATCTCCTCGGGTGTGACGCCGTCCTGGTCGCTCCAGATGTTGTCGACCTGCGATGCCAGCATGACGATTGCGGCCTGCTCGCGCTGTGCCCCAGCGAGCCATGGCTCGGCCTTGGCGATGAGCTCACTGCCCGCGCGCACGCGCTCGAGCCAGGGCTTGGACAGCGCGCCGAGGCCGCCAGCGCCATCACCGGTCGACAGGTCGTAGGGGCCGTACGCGTAGTGGTTGAACCACTCGAAGCCGCGCACCGCCAGCTCGAGCATTTTGGCGCCGACATCGCCGCGATAGGCGTGCAGATAGGTCGCCAGCGGGAACGCTTCGCCGCGCGCGGCCGCCGCCTCGCGCCACGGCTCGGTGATGCCCGCGGCATAGTCGGCGTAGACCCCGAGCTGCCAGGCGAGGCAGTCGTCTTGATAAGACAGGAAGCCTTCGCCGAAGAAGCCACTGACCGCGCGGTGGCGCGCCATCGCCTGGAAGTCGGAGCCGAGCGCCAACTGATAGTAGAGGCCGCCGAGCGGGGTGCCGGAGTTGTGCGCCGCGGGGATGTCGCCGAAGTGGGCGACCAGCGCCTTGCGGGCTATGCCATAGACCTCGGCGGTCGCCTCGTTCCAAAAGCGCAGCGCGTAGTAGTAGCGGCGCGCGGCGGCGATGTCGCTGCTCGGGTCGGTGGGGCGCACGGCGGGGATCTGCGACCAGTGGAACGCCTCGAGCGGCAGCGCTTCGTCGAGCGATGCCAGGCCGAGGTCATCGGCCGGGACCGCCTCGGACTCGAGCCACGCGACGAAGGCCGCGCGATAGAGTGGGCCCGCGAACGACAGGCCGCCGATCTCGTCGCCGAGGATCGCGAAGCGCGTGCCGGGCGCCGCCGCTTCGCCGAGCTCACGCGCCCAATACGGGTCTTGGAGCGTGACCTCGATCGCGGCCGCGATCGCCACCGGATCGTAGTCGTTGGTGCTGTAGCCGATCGGCCCGAGGACGCCTTCGGCGTGCAGGAAGCGATTGACCAGGCCGAGGCTCGCCGCGGTCGCGCGCTCGGCGGCGCTGGCGATGTCGGTGAAGTAGTCGGCCGTGTTCAGGCCGAGCTCGGCGAGCAGCTCCAAGCCGTCTTCGGCGATGCTGCTGGGCGCGTCGAAGAGGTCGATCGTATTGACGAAGGTGCCGACCTTGAAGACGCTCGGCCGGGGGGTGCCGGGCTCGCGCGGTGACAATGTCGCGCGATCGCGCGCGATCACATCGGCGATGAAGCCGGGGGTCGTGGTCAGGTCGATGGGGTTGGCGAGGCCTTCGGGCAACACCAGGCCGAAGCGGTCATCGACCAACGCACGCTGGCCGGTCCACACGTCGGACCCGCCGCCGTCGTCTGGCGCGAACGCGACCTCGACGCGGACTTTCGCAGCGGCTATCGATCGGCCCACGAGGTCGCTGATGCGCCACGGGATCGTGAAGCGACCGCCTGGCGCGATGTCGCCGAACATCCGGCTCACCTCGATCCACGGGGTCGGCGCGCCGGCCGCGGCCTCGACCGTGAGCAGCGCCGGGTCGACGCAGGGACCTTGCGGCTCGCCTTCGGTGACGGGGGCGCACGCGACCGGGTAGTAGCCCGGACCGTCGCCCGCGTGGCGCAGTATGAAGCCGGCGGTGAAGCGTGCGGCGACCACGGGCGAGGCCAGCGCAAAGCGCATGAAGACGCCGTACTCGCGCAGCTCGAGGATCGCGATGTCGCGGATTGCAACCTGGCCGGGGCCATCGGCGTGCAAGCGGAACAACACCTGACCGACGTGGCCGCTCGGGCTCGCGGGCACGGTGACGAACGCCGAGACGCGTCGCCACTCACTGCCGACGACCGACTGGGAGGTCGCGCCGATCGCCTCGCCGGCGATGTCGAAGTAGCCCCACGAGTCGTCGTCGGCGCGCATCTCGGCGACCACGAGGTAGCGCTTGCCGGGCTTCAACGTGATGTCCTTGGTGGCGATCGCGGTGATGCCGTAGTCGCTCTGGAAGACGAGGTAGTCGAACTCGACCGCGCAGTCGACGAAGCCGCAGGTCCAGCCCCGGGCCGCGTCGTTCAAGCCGCCGGGGCCCTCGGGAGCGACCTCGGCGATGAGGCGCGCAAGCCCCGGCAGGCACTCGTCCGCGAACACGCAGGTCGCGCCATCGCAGTCGCCGTCACTGCCGCAGGCGGCATCCAGGGGTCCACAAGTGCCCGGACAAAAGAGGCTCGGCGCCGCCCTCGCCGGGATGGCGAGCGACCCGAGAGCGGCCAGGACCACGAGCAACATGCGTGGACTGGCGAGCGGTGATGGGAATCCACACGTCACGTCGGCGGCATCTTAGGCCCGAGTGGCACGTGCGAGGAAGCGGAACCTCGCGTGAGCGGGTAGGGTCGCGAAATGGACGACCGAATAGACGCTGCCGCCAAGCTCGACTTCCCCGCCACGACCCGCAACCGCGAGCCTATCGCGGCCGTGCTCGAGCAGGTGTTGCCGCGCGCCGGCGTGGTCCTCGAGATCGCGTCCGGCTCAGGCCAACACTGCGCCTGGTTCGCGGCGCGCATGCCGGACCTCACGTGGCAACCAAGCGACATGGAGGCCGCGCACCGGGCGAGCATCACGGCCTGGATGGACGACCGCGCCAACGTCAGGCCGCCTCTCACGATCGACGTGCTCGCGTCGAATTGGGCCGACGGCCTCGCGGCGGACGCGATAGTTTGCAGCAACATGATCCACATCGCGCCCTGGGACGCGTGCCTTGGCCTGTTCGCGGGCGCGGCGCAAGTGCTCGACCAGGCTGGCCAGGCTGGCAGGCTGGTTCTGTATGGACCCTTCCGGGTCGACGGTGCGCACACGGCACCATCCAACGAGGCATTCGACCGATCATTGCAAGTGCGCGATCCGAGCTGGGGCGTGCGTGACCGCGAGGCGGTAGCGGCCGTCGCAGCGAGCCATGGCTTCGTCTTGCGCGAGACGATCGCGATGCCGGCGAACAACCTCGTGCTCGTGTTCCAGGCCGCCAATCGTTAGGGCCCGCCGCAAAACTACCGGATCGCGCCGTCTCGTCTGGCCCGCGTTCTGGGATCGCCTGCTCGAGGAACGTCAATACCTTGTTTTGCGGCGCTCCCTTAGTGCGTTTCCCAGATCGCGACGCTGCTGCCGATGCTCGCGCTGCCAGACGAGCCGCTGCGCGCGTACGTGGTCACTGAGGTAGGCATCGGGCGCGGGTCGCGCTGACCAGCGCCTGGCGCATGTCGATGGCGTGCCGGGCGCGCGCAACGACTTGCCAAGGTCTTTTGTTCGGGTCATGCGTCAAGGGATCCCGTCCGCTCACTCGGAGGTCCTCGTGATGGTCCCGCGCCCCATGCTCACTGCGTTCGCCTTCCTCGGGTTCCTGACACTCGCCGTGCCCGCGTCGGCCCAGCCTCAGGTCGCCAACATCGACGGAGGCAAGCGCCCACCGCCCGCCCTGTTCTTCGAGGGCACCAGCGAGCGGCTCGGGATAACGCGCGTCGCCATCGAGACGACCATCCTCGGCAACCTCGCCGAGACGCGCATGACGCTGACCTTCGGCAACACCACGGCGCGTCAACGCGCGGGTGACCTGTATGTGCCATTGCCCCCGGACGCGACGGTGTCGGGCTACGCCCTCGATGTCGGCGGGCGCCTCGTCGATGGTGTGGTCGTGGCGAAGGACGAGGCACGCCGCATCTTCGAAAAAGAGGTGCGCAAGGGCGTCGACCCGGGCCTCGTCGAGTGGACGCGCGGCAACGTGTTCAAGACGCGCGTCTTCCCGATCCCGCCCAACGGCTCGCGCACCGTGCGCTTGAGCTGGGTCGCGCCGCTCGAGACGACAGATGGTGGCGCGACCTATGCGCTGCCGCTCGCGTTCGATCAGAAGCTCGACGAGCTGTCGCTGCGCATCGAGATCGTGCGCGGCAAGGAACGCCCGACGGTGAGTGGGGCCGGGCCGCTGTCGCTGAAGTTCGACGACCGGCTCGTGTCGGAAGCGAAGCTCGTGCAGCAGGCGGTCGTGCAGGACTTGAAGATCGCGATTCCGGATGTGTCGCGGCGCCCGGTGCAGGTCGAACAGTCGGCCGACGGGCGCGACTACTTCACCGTGCGCGACCTGGTGCCGCCCGCCACGGACCTGCCGCGCATTACGCCCAAGCGCGTGCGTGTGCTCTGGGATGCGTCGTTGTCGCGTGAGTCGGCCGACCGTGCGCGTGAGCTCGGGCTCTTGCGCAAGTACCTCGCGACGTTTGCAGGTGAGGTCGAGCTGGTAGCCGTGCGCAATGAAGCGGCGGCGCCGAAGACGTTCGCCGTTCCTGCCGAAGTCGATGGATTGATTGGCTTTTTGAATGGCCTGCCGAATGATGGTGGGACTCAGCTCGCGCGCTTGTCGCCGCCACCGGGCGCACGTGCGGCCGACCTGGTGCTCGTCTTCAGCGATGGTCTGTCGACGTTTGGCGACGATGTGACCAAGCCGCTCGGCGCGCCGACCTGGGTCATCTCGTCGAGCGCGTCGGCGGGCCACGACACGCTGCGTCGCCTCGCGGCCGACAATGGTGGTGTCTATCTCGACCTGGGGCGGGTCGCGGATGACGCGGCATTGGCGCAGATCGGGCGCCCGGTGTGGAGCCTCCTGGCGGCGGTCGTCGAAGAGGGCCAGGTCGCCGATCTGATGCCCGTGGGCGCCGAGCCGGCACCCTCGGCGAGCCTGGTGGCGGGTGTCTTGAAGTCCGAGCGCGCGGTGGTGCGACTCTCGTGGGGTGTGCCGGGTCAGGCTGCGAGCGTCGTGAAGCGCTTCGAGGTCGCGCGGTCGACCACTGGCACGAAGACCGAGGTGCTGCGCTTTGCGTGGGCGCAGAAGCGGCTCGCGGACTTGATGTCGCAGCCGGTGAAGAACGCGGAGCGCATCGTGGACCTCGGCAAGGCGCAGGGGATCGTGACGCCGGGCACGTCGCTGCTCGTATTGGAGCGGCTCGACCAATACCTCGAGCATCGCGTGCGACCGCCCGCTACGTGGCCCGAGATGCGCGCCGATTGGGATCGCGAGATCGAGACGCGCAGTGTCGCCGACAAGCGCACCGAGGCCGAGCGCCTGGACCAGGTGGCGACCATGTGGAAGGAGGAGATCGCCTGGTACGAGCGGCGCTTCGACTATCCGGAGAACTTCCGCTACGGAAGCGACAAGTCGAAGAAGAGCGCGGACAGCGAGAGGGAGAGTGCCATCAATAGTCCGAGCGGTGCGATGGCGGAGGATCGAGGGGTCTTCAACACAACACCTTCGCCGGCGCCGTCGCCCGAGGCGAAGACCGACGCGAAGCCGCAGGGCGGCAAGGACGCGGCGCCCGAGCCCGGCGTGTCGATGACCCCATGGGACCCCAAGACGCCGTGGACCGAGGCCCTCAAGGCGGCAGCGCCCGGGGCGCGCGTGCGCGTCTATCTCGAGCAGCGCGCCAAGCACGGCACCGCGCCGTCGTTCTACCTCGACTGCAGCGACTTCTTCATCAAGGTCAAGGACGAGCCGATGGCGCTGCAGGTGCTGTCGAACATCGCCGAGCTGAAGCTCGATGACCCGCCGCTCCTGCGCGTGCTGGCGCATCGCCTGGCCCAGCTCGGGCAGCTCACGACCGCCATCACCATCTTCACCGAGGTGCTGCGCCTGCGCCCGGAGGAGCCGCAGTCCCAGCGCGACCTCGCCCTGGTGCTGGGGCAGCGGGCCGCCAAGCAGCAGTCTGCGGCCGCCGCCAAGGCTGATTGGCAGGGGGCGCTGGACCACCTTTCCGAGGTCGTGAAGCGCCGCTGGGACCGCTTCGAGGCGATCGAGATCATCGCCCTGCACGAACTCAATCGCTTCTGGACATTGGCCCAGCCGAGCGGCGCGACGCTGCCGCTGGATGCCCGCTTCGTCTATCCGATGCAGCTCGACGCCCGCATCGTGATGACCTGGGACGCGGACGCGACCGACATGGACCTGCACGTCATCGAGCCAAGCAACGAAGAGGCCGACTACAGCCACAACCTGACCACCATCGGCGGCAAGGTCTCACGCGACTTCACGCAAGGCTATGGCCCGGAAATCTATGGCCTCCGGCGCGCGATGCACGGCACCTACAAGGTGAAGACCAAGTTCTACGGCAGCAGCGCCGCGTCCCTCATCGGCGCTGTCACCCTGCAGGTCGACGTCTTCACCAACTGGGGCCGCCCCAACGAGAAACGCCAGTCGATGACCCTGCGACTCACCGAATCGAAAGAGGAATTCGTCGTCGGCGAGATCGAGTTCTGACGTCAGGCCGCGAGTGCGCGTCCCAGCCCAACGCTCCCGAGTGACTGGTTGGTCCGTCCTCGAACGAGGGGCATCGTAGGCGCAAGCGAGCTCTGACTTCTTGGGTTCAGGTGCCAGGCGCGAGCAGCGCCAGGACCTCGTCGTGCAGGGCGCCGTTGGTCGCGACCGCGTCCCCGCCGTCGATACGCCGCTCGCCCCGCCAGCTCGTGAAGCGACCACCGGCCTCCTCGATGATAGGCAGCAGCGCGGCGTTGTCCCAAAGGGCCATCACCGCATCCATCGCGATCTCCGAGCGACCCGTCGCGACCAGCACGTAGCCGTAGCAGTCGGCCCACGTTCGCTGCATGCCCGTTGCCGCGACGAGCGCGTCGTGACCCGCGCCACCGAGCCGCCGCCGCACGGCCCACTCATCGGTGGCGACGACCAGTGACTGCTTCAGCGTGCGTGTCGGCGCGACCTTGCAGGGACGGCCATTCCAACGGCAGCCGAGGCCGCGGGCGGCGGCGACCATCTCATCGAGCGCCGGAATGTAGATGACGCCGACGGTCGGCTCGCCGAGGACCTCGACGCCGACCAGCGTTCCATAAAAAGGTACGCCACGCAGGAACGTGCGGGTGCCATCGATGGGGTCGATGATCCAGCGAATAGGGGCCTTACCGATCACCTCGCCGTGCTCTTCGCCGATGATTCCGTGGTCCGGGAAGCGAGCGGCCAGCAAGGCGCGCATGGTCGCCTCGGCCTCTTTGTCGGCGATCGTCACAGGCGACCCGTCGGCCTTTTCTTCAGCCGGCACTTCGCAGTTGAAATACGCGAGCGTCCTGCGCCCACCCGTCCACGCGAGATGAGTCGCGAAGTCGAGCAGCTCGGCGGTCGAAGGCAGCGTCGAAGAGGCGGTCGAGGACAGGGTCATGGCGGCTCCAAGAAGGTCGTGCCCGGCGTTCTTGCACACCCGGCAGACCAATACGAGATGGCTTACGATATGACTGCGAGGTCATCTTTGTTGGCGTATGGGCCTTGAATCGGAGCCGAGGATCTGGTTTAGGAACGGGTCGGATGACCGTCGGGGGAGCCCGAAGTAGTTCGGGCAACGAGCCTTCGAGGTCACCATCGCGCCTTCGCTTGCTCACCCGAAGGCGGCGCCACCACGTCTGGAGAAAGTCGATGAATCGCCTCACCCCCTTCCGGTCCGCGGGCTTCGCATATGCCTTCGCTCCCCTGGCGCTGCTCGCGAGCCTCACGCTCGCAGGTTGCCCGGACGACGCCAAGCGCCCCATCGGTGGCAACTGTGATGTCGACTCCGACTGCGTCTCGGGTATCTGCTCGGGCGCGAAGTGCCTCGACCCCGATGCCGACGAGGACGGCGACGGCATCACCAACGGCATTGAGGCGGAGCTCGGTTCGAACCCGGGCGATGCCGACACCGATGGCGACGCGATCCCGGACGGCGAAGAGATCGACGTGGTCGTCAACGTCGACACCGACGGCGACGGCATGGCCGACATCATCGAGAGCGCGACGCTCGACGCCGACAACGACTGCATCCCCGACCAGTACGACGCGCGCAACACCACGCCCGACTCGGACCTCTCGCCGATGATCGCGGTCGTCTGCAGCGACGTCGGGGTATGCCAGGGCCAGCGCGGCGTGATGCAGGTCGAGTGCTCGACCGGCACGGCGCGCTGCGTCTATGGCGCGGTCGCTGGCTACGTCGACCCCGAGACGGCCTGCGACGGCATCGACCAGAACTGCGATGGCAAGGTCGACGAGGCCTTCCCCGACCGGGACAACGATGGTGACGCGGACTGCGTCGACGTCGACTGGGACAACGACGACGCCGCCGACACGGTCGACAACTGCCCCGACGCGTCCAACCCGGAACAGTCCGATGGCGACGGCGACGGCATCGGCAACGCCTGCGCGAGCGACTACGAGCTGGTCTTCAACGAGAGCCCGGACGAGGTCGAGGCTGGCGGCGCCTTCTCGGTTGCAGTCGGCCTCGCCCCGAAGAACGACAGCGGCGCTCCGGTGCCGAAGTTCAAGGGCACCGTCACGGTCGCCCTGGCCGAAGCGGGCACCACGCTCGCCGGCACCTTGTCGCAGAAGGCCAACGCCGAGGGCGTCGCTGTCTTCGACGACCTCGTGGTCGACAGCGCAGCCCAGGGCCTCGTCCTCACCGCGACCAGCGGCGACCTCGGTGTCGGCCGCTCGCCGCCGTTCGACTCGGTCGCCAGCGTTCCGACCCAGTTCACGTTCGATGAGCTCCCGACCAGCTTCGTCGCCGGCATCTCGTTCGGCTTTGACCTCGTCGCGCGCGACGCCAATGGCAACGTCATTGAGGACTTCGTCGGCACCGTGCGGTTTGGGGCGAGCGACGCCGACGCCCGCTTGCCCGCCGACTACACGTTCACGCTGGCAGACGCCGGTCGCCATCCCTTCGGTGGCGTGGCTTTCGAGACGGCCGGTGCCCAGACGTTGACCGCCAGCAGCGACGACTTCTCGAGCGACGCCGACATCGATGTGGTGGCCGCGGCCTTCGAAGCGCTGCGCATGACGCTCGCGCCCGAGGTGGTCGCCGGCGCCGAGCTCGACTTCACGGTCAGCGCGCGGGACGCGTTCGGCAACGTGATCGGCGACTACGACGAGACGCTGACGATCACCTCGACCGACCCGCTGGCCGACGTGCCCGCGCCACTGACCTCGACCAACGGCATCTACCAGGGCACGATCACCGGCGGCACCGCCGGCAACCATACCCTGACCGCGACCGCCGGCGCCGATAGCGCCACGGCGCCCTACCTCGTGCGCGCTGGCACCGCGACCTCGCTCGAGCTCACCGCGCCCACGAGCATCGGCGCGTCGATCGCGTTCGCCGCCGTTGTCACCGCGCGCGACGCGCTCGGCAACGCGGCCGACGGCTTCACCGGCACGGTCACGCTGACCAGCGGTGATGCGGCCGCGGTCCTGCCGGCAGCTCATGCGTTCGTCGCCGCCGACAAAGGCAGCTACACCTTCCTCGGCCTGAAGCTGGCGACCTCTGGCAGCCAGACCCTGACCGCGACCTCGGCCGGCCTCAACGATGCCGCCAGCGTCTCGGTGCTCGCCGGTGACGCGACCAGCCTCGTCATCACCATCGCCCCGACCAGCGTCGTCGCGGGCCAGCCCTTCAGCGTCACGTTCGAGTTCCGTGACGCCAGCGGCAACCTCGCCAGTGACGACGACCGCGCCATCGTCGTGTCGGGCCCCGATGGTGAGCTGCGCACGCTCGACGCCAACACCGCCAGCGTGGTCGTCTCGAACATCGTGCTCACCGACGCGAGCGCCGCGACGACGATAACCGTCAGCGCGACCGACCTCGGCCTCAGCGACACGGCCGCCATCGCAGTCACCGCTGGCCCGGCCAGCAAGCTCGTGGTCACCGGCCCCGCGGCCGCCATCGCCGGCACGCCCTTCAGCGTGACCGTGGCGGCACACGACCAGTACGACAACGTCGCCGCCGACTACCGCGGCGTGGTGCGCTTCTCGAGCAACGACCCGAGCACCGATCCAGTCCCAGTCATGCCGGGCGACTACACGTTCACGTCGGCGGACGCGGGCAGCCACACGTTCACCGACGCGCTCACGCTGCGCACGTCGAGCCCGACGGCGATCCGCGTCACCGTCACCGACCTCACCCCGATCGCCGCGCCGACCGCGACGCTCGATGTCACCGTCGGTGGTGGACCGGCTGTTCGCATCGCCCTGACCGGCCCCAGCACCATCGCCGCCGGCGCCCCGTTCGAAGTGACCGCGACCGTCTATGACGCGGTCGGCAACGTCGCCACCGGCTACACCGGCACGGTCGCCTTCAGCTCGACCAACATCGCTGGTCGCCCGGTCCCGGACCTGCCGTCGAACTACACGTTCCTCGCGGCCGAGGGCGGTCGCCACACGTTCACGGGCACTGAGCGTGTAACGCTCTTCGGCGCCGGCGACCTCGTCGTCACTGTCACCGATCAGACCCCTATCGCGACCCCCGCCGCGAACCTCCCGGTGCGCGTCACCCCGGGCCCGGCCGCCGGCCTCTCGGTCACTCGTACGGGCACCACGAATGTACCCGCGGGCACCTCGTTCAGCCTCACCGTCTCGGCGCTCGACGCATACGGTAACGTCGCGACCAACTACCTCGGACGCGTCGTGTTCACGACCGACGACACGCACACCGCACCTGCCCCGGTGTTGCCGGCGGCCTACCAGTTCGTCGCCGGTGATGGCGGCGGGAAGCTGTTCCCGACCGTGACGCTCTACACCGCCGGCCCGCGCACCGTGACCGCGACCGACCAGACGCCGATCGCAACCCCGGCTGGCGTGCTCTCGCTGACGGTCGACGGCGGCGTCGCGAGCAAGCTGCGCTTCGCCCAGCAGCCGACCAACGGTGTGGCTGGTGTCGCCCTCGCGCCGAGCGTCACGGTCGAGGTCGCCGACGCGTACGACAATCGTGCATCGACCGCGGTCAATGTGATCGACATCGGCATCGCGACCAACCCTGGCCGCGCCGTGGCGACCGGCGTGCAGGCCACCGCAGTCGCCGGCAGCGCCACCTTCGCGAGCTTGTCCCTCGACCGTCCAGGTGTCAGCTACGTGCTCCGCGCGACCACGGCGGGCCTCAGCGCCGGCCTCAGCAGCGCGTTCACGGTTGCGTGGCAGGCTCCGACGGTCACCGCCCCGACCGTCGTCCAGACTGGCAACTGCGTCGACGTCAGCTACTCGACCTCGCACAACCTGGCGCGCCCGGTCGACGTGAAGGTCGAGTACGACCTCACCAACGACGACCCCGACCTCGGCTGGAAGGTCGCCACCCAGTGCGGCAGCGACCCGGTCAGCGGCATCAGCGGCGTCAACGGCCTGCACACGACCACGACCGCCGCCGCGAACTCGTTCCGCTGGAACGCCTTGAAAGACCTCGGCGCCTTCGACGCCGTGCCTGTCTCGGTGCGCGTGACGACCTCGCTCGACGGGGTCTCCACGACCAGCGCCGCGACCGCCCAGACCTTCGACGCAAGCTGGACCGGCACCTGGAAGCCGTCCGCCCACAGCGGCAATCCCGTCGCCTCGGCGGTCGGCGACGTCGACGCCGACGGCCACCCCGACCTCGTCACGGTCGAAGCCAACACGAACCTGTTCTTCTACGAGAAGGGCGACGGCAAGGGCGGCTTCGGCACGCCGGTGCCGTTCAACATCGACATCTCGGGCATGAACCCAATCGCGGTCGACGTCGCCCGGACCACGAAGCGCTACGACGCGAGCGAGGGCTTGCCCGACGTCATCATCACCGACGCCGGCGCCGACCGCGTCATCGTCGCGCACATGGCGTTGAACGCCAACAGCGGTGCCGCAGAGCTCGGCGACTTCGCCGTTATCGACACGCCTTGCGGCGGCAACGGCCCATGGGTCAGCGACGTCGAGGTCGCGAATGCGCCCACCTATTACTCGGTCAAGCGCCTGTACCTCGCGTGCCCCGCGACCAAGAAGGTCGTCGGATACGCGTGGAGCGGGCAGCAGTGGGACCTGCAGGAGACGATCGATACGGCAGCGTATGGTGCCCCGCGTTCGCTCGCCAGCGCCGACCTCGACTGGAACGGCAAGGCCGACCTGGCGATCGGCCTGGACGCGGGCGGCGTGCTCCTCTACGGCGCGCCCATCTCCGTCGACTACCAGCCGTTCTTCCAGCTCATCGCCGTGCCGTCCCTGCTGTCCGTCACCGACATCGCGATCGGCGACCTCGACCGCGACGGCTCTCAGGACATTGTGTTCATCGACAGCAACCCCGCGGCCAAGCGCGTGCTGATGTTGTTCGGCGGCGTGCTGCGCGACCCCAACGAGTCCGTCACGCGCCTCGCCAATCCGGCTGCGCTCGCGGCCCCTGGCACCCCAGACGTGCCGACATCGATTGCGCTCGTCGACATCGATCGTGATGGCTGGCTCGACGTCGTCGTCGGGTCGCTCGCGGGCGACAGTGTCGCCGTGCTGCGCTCGAACTCCTTCCGCAACGGCAGCGCCACCGTGGACAGAGTCGCGACCGGTGCCACCTTCGATGGCCCCAACGCCTTGTCGCTGTCGGACTTGAACCACGACGGCTGGACCGACATCGCGGTCTCGCGTCGCTCGGTCGTCGGCACCCGGCGCATCGGCGCCGTGCTCGGCACCCCACGCGCGGACTGCGACAACACCTGGGCCGGCGCCAGCGACGCCCCGACCTTCAACTACCCTCTGGGTGAAACCCTCGTCAGCGACGTCGACGGCGATGGCCGCAACGACCTCGTGCACGCGCTCGCCAACGGCGGCGAGGGCGGCGTGGCGATCGCCTACGGCCGCGGCAACGGCCGCTACAACGCGGACGAGGACGTGGTCGTCGCGACCAACAACTCGACGGTGAGCGCGTCGCTCGGCGACCTCGACAGCGACGGTGATGTCGACGTGGCCCTCGTCGACAACGGGCAGATCGCCGTCTTCAAGCAGACCAACCGCTACGCCTGGGTCGCGGCGACCGGTCTCACCGCGCTGCCCAAGGCCAGCGGCCCCGTCATCGTCGCCGACGTCGACAACGACCGCCGCGACGATCTCGTGTGGCTCGAGGTCGACCCGCAGCTCGGCACGTCGACGATCCACATCTTCCTCCAGACCTCGACCGGCACGTTCGTCGCTGCGACCACCGGCGCGCTCGCAATCGGAACGAACGCAGTGGGCCTCTCGCTTGCCGACGTGAACCTCGACGGCACGCTCGACTTCGCGTTCACCACGTTCCGCCCGACCCAGACCGCGGCTAGCCTGTGCACGCTGCTGTCGACGGCTGCTTCCACCTGGCCCGCGACGCTCGCCGACACCAACTGCACGCTCTTGCGCGAAGGCGCGCAGGACCTCTACGTGCAGGGGCTGCCCGGCTTCGTCAACGTCGACGCCGACCCGGCGCCCGAGCTCGTGGTCGAGGTGACCGGCGCAAATCAGCAGAACACGATCCAGATCCGCAGCGCGTCGACCGCCGGCCTCTACGACCAGGTTGAAGACGACGGCGCGCCCGCGACGCTGCCCAGCGGCTACCGCCTCTGCGAAGGCGGCGGCGACCCGGTGTTCGGCAGCTTCGGTGGCGACGGCGTGACCGGCAAGGACATGGCGCTGCGCTGCCAGAGCTCGCCGATGCTCGCGACGTTCAGGCGGTTCGAAGACCACTTCGACAAGTCCCCCAATTGGCAGGACGGCCAGTACCTGTTCCGCGGCTCACTCGCCGCTGGAGACATGAACGGCGACCACCTCGCCGACCTCGTCAACGGCGCGACCACCTTTCCGCAGGGCTCGAGGGCGACGACCCACGCATACGGCTCGGACACCGCCTCCAGCTATGACGTGACGGCGGTCGACCTCGACGGCAACGGCTTCGACGACCTCGCGGGCATCGCCAGCGCCACTCCGACGCTGTTCGTGACGCGCCAGGCCGCCGGCGCCGGTGGCAAGTTCGGAAAACCCTTCGGTGTGCTGCTCGCGAACGATCCGATCAGCAGCGCGGTCGCGGGCGACTTCGACGCCGATGGGCGCCCCGATCTCGCGATGACCTACTACCTGTCGGGCACCAACAACGGCCTCTTCATCGCGACCCAGGACAACGGCTACCTCGGCCAGAGCTTCTATGAGTCGCAATACCCGACGGACCAGCTCACCTCAGTGCAGTTCACGCATCCGGTCGTCGGCGACTTCGAAGCGAACGGCTTCGACGACGTCGCCATCGCTGTCAGCGATGCCAACGGCGGCATCTTCGTGCGCTTCATCAACCAGTACTCGCCCGGCAACTTCGCGACGTGGACCAGCAGCACCGCGCTGCAGTCGCTTAGCGACCTCGCCGCGGGCCGCCTGCGCAAGCCCACCGCGGACAATGCGCAGTCGGACGCCGTGGCGCTCGCAGGTACCTGCGGCCAGACGTCGCGCCCGTGCATCGCGATCGTCAATGTCGCGAGCTGCCAGATTGCCCCCTGCGACGTAATCCAGCTGTTCCCGAAGAACCCCGACTCGATCATCGCGATCGCGGTCGGCGATCTCAATCGCGACGGCCTCGACGACATCGCGATCGCGCAATCCGATAGCGACGACTACCCGACCGTCTTCCTGCAGACCGCGGCTGGTTCGTTCAGCGAGTACTTCCCGGCCGGCAACGCCGCAATGTTCAAGGGCAGGGCGACTTCCCTCGCGATCGTGGACGTCGACCGCGACGGCTACGGCGACCTCGTCGCGCGCACGGCGAGCTACACGGGCGACTACCGCATGGACTCGGTCGAGGTGATCCTCAATGGCGGCACGGCGCTCTTTGCGCTCTCGACCGCCAACCGCATCGAGAGCTTCGGCTATGTCGCCCAGACTCTGCTCGTCGGCGACCTGGCGCGCACCGGCCGTCCCGCGCTCGCGGGTGCGAACACAGAGGGCGATCTTCTCCGGATCAAGAATTGAACTACGCAGTCGTAGAAGTTCACGTCTAGCGAGGGGCGTGGGGCACAGCCCCGCTCAAAAAGTCGTCGGCTGATTCGGGGACGAGGGCGTTGCGGCCGCGCGGCGCCTCGTCTCAATGCTTTGTGGAAAGCGGTCTCGAGCGGCGTGTCCGGCGTCGCTCCAACCCCGCGCAATCTTTGTTCGTACGACCTGGGTGCGGTTGACGCCGCGACGTGTTCTCCGCACAATCTCGTGGTGCGCGGGTGTCGTCGGTGTCGTCCCCGCGCTCACACCACAGCGGCGAGCCGCACAAGGCATGCGCATACAGAAGCGTCCCACCCGGGTCTCCCTGGTCCGACGCGGCTGGCATGAGTCAGGAACGCGCATCGGCACGAGTACGAGGGTCGATGGAACTGGTCTGGGAAGAGGACGGCGAAGAGCACAGCGTCGAGATCGGGCCCGAAAAGCCCGAGGTGATGCTTGGGCGTTTGGCCGAGTGTGAGATCCGGGTGTCGCGCACCTCGGTCAGTCGCCGTCATGCGCTGTTCTCGTGGTCGAACGGCAGCGTCGTGGTGACCGATCAGGGATCGACCGCGGGCACCTTCGTCGACGGCAAGAAGGTGAGCCGTCAGCGGGTCGAGCCCGGCACGGTCGTCAACTGCGGCGGCGTGATGGTGCTGCTCGATCAAGGGCAGGCTGCGAAGGCGGCTCCGGCGAAGGCGCGTAAGCCCGTCGTCGAAGACGACATCCCCGACGCTGGCATGACCTTCCGCCCCGAGAGCACCAGCAGCAAAGAAAAGCCGGCGAAGAAGGACGACCTCGACTCGTTGTTCGACGGTCCCCTGCCGTCGCGCAGGAAAGGCGGCGGCGACCAGGCCGCCAAGCAGACTTCGGTGCGCGAGGAGGCTCCGGCCCCCAAGAAGAAGTCGGGCTTCGACGCCAACGACTTCTTCAACCAGAACCTCGACCAGGAAGACGACTACGAGGCTCCGCCCGATCCCCGGGCCCTGAAGAAGGCGGCCGAGGCGGCACCGAAAGTGGCCGCCGTGGTCGCCCCGCCCAAGCCGGCCAAGGCGCACCTGGCGGCCTATCTCCTCTACATCGACGACGACGGCGCCGACTGTGAGGTCCGGGTCGAGCGCGATCAGGAGCCGATCACGGTCGGCCGCCGTGAGGGCGCGTCGGTCAAAGTCCACAACGCGTCGGTGTCCGGCAAGCACTGCACCGTTGGTTGGAAGGACGAAGAGATCGAGGTGCGCGACCTCGGCTCGTCCAACGGCACATTCATCAATGGTGAGCGGATCCGTCGCGGCACCTTGAACGACGGCGACGTCCTTCGCTGCGGTCGCTTCGAGCTGCGCATGAGCTTCGTCGAGCACAAGGACGTCGCCCAGGCCGAGTACGAGGAGTGGGGTGACGACTGGGGTGATGACGAGCTCGATCCGGGCCAGCCCAACTACTACATCGTCTTCCGCGACAACCGGAACAACCTGACGGCCGTCACGATGGGCGAGCGCGAGAAGCGCCTCGCGGTCGGCAGCAAGGGCTGCGAAATCAGCATCGAAGGTCGCTCGGTCGAGGCGGAGCACTGCGAGTTCGAGTGGGACGACGGCGTGCTCGTCGTAAAGGACCTCAACTCGGAGAGCGGCACGTTCCTCAACGACGAGCCGGTCGAGGGCGACGAGACGCTGCGCAATGGCGATGTCGTGGTTGTCGGGCGCGCGCGGCTACGCATCGTGCGCGGCACCTCGGACGACATGGAGCCGCCGCCGCCGACCAAGCGCAGCGAGAAGGCGAACACCTGGTCGCGCCACCTCGAGAACCGCGATGACGACATGGAGCTCTTGTTCATCGACGGCGAGGTCGACGACGACGGTGGTCGGCACGAGCTGTCGATCTGGGGCAACGGTGAGTGCCGTATCGAGAGCCACACCAGCGCCGGCAGCACGTCGAACACCGGCATGCTCGACCGCGACCTGCGCAAGGTGATGTACGACGCGATGATGAAGTCGGGCTTCCCCGACGCCAAGACCAAGCAGACCCGCTCCGGCGAGGTCCCGGCCGAGCTGACATTGTTCAGCGATCGCGACGAGGCCAAGGTCATGCTGAGCAAGAAGCTCACGCAGCGCTCACCGCCCTTTCACGAGGTGCTCGAGGTACTCCGCTCCATCGCGTTGGAATTGGCCGCGGGTAAGTAATTCGCTCGGAGCCGGGGCAACTCCTTCGTCGGTCCCTCGGTCGCTACGAGCTGGCGAATCGCCCTTCGATGTTCGACCGAGAAGCTCGGCGGCTACGAGCTGGCGATTCGCCCTTCGATTCTCGACCGAGAAGGTCGGCCGCTACGAATCTCGTTATTGTAGCGGCTGAGCTTGCTCAGCCGAGCGCTGAACTCGGTCTTCGGGCCCGTTCAACCGAACAGCTCGCGCTGTGTCGGTACGGCCGCGGTTCGATGCTCGCGCGCCTCGTGCTCTAGCAGCCACTGCTTCTTGTCGAGGCCGCCGGCATAACCCGTGAGGGTTCCGTCGGCGCCGACCACGCGATGGCACGGCACGATGATGCCGATCCGGTTCTTGCCGTTCGCGGCGCCGACCGCGCGCTCGGCGCCGACCTTGTCGAGCGTGCGCGCGATGTCGCGATAGGCGCGTCGTTCGCCGCACGGGATCGCGACCAGCGCTTGCCAGACAGCGCACTGGAACGGCGTGCCGCGCGGCGCGAGCGGCACCGTGAACACGTCGAGCGTCCCTGCGAAGTACGCGTCGAGCTCGCGCGCGGCGAGCGCCAGGATGGGATGGTCAGCCGGCGCACCACCCCCCGCTCGCCCATCAGCCAACTGCAGCGCGAACAACATCTCGACGAGGCCCGCGTCGCTTGCCGCGAGGTGCAGCGATCCGAGCGGGGAGGGGATGACCGCGCGCACGAGGTCCGATCCGGAAGCATTCATGAGGTCCTCCTGTCAGGGCTAGAGCGAATGCCAGAGGTGCATGACCGCGTAGGCGCGCCACGGCCGCCAGGCGACGGCCCGCGCTTCGATCGATTTTTTTGCTGTCAATCCGAGCGCTTTCTTCACGCCGAGGTCTTCGGCCGGGAACGCGTCCGGCCAGGCGAGCGCGCGCATCGCGATGTAGTTTGCGGTCCACGGGCCGATGCCCGGCAGGTCGTCGAGCGCCGCGATGGTCGCCTCGGGATCGATCGTCGTGAACGACACGCGCCCATCGAGGACCGCGCGCGCCAGCGTCTGCAGCGTCGCCGCACGCGCGCCGGTGAGGCCCTGTGCGCACAGCTCGTCGATCGTCGCTGCCGCCATCCGCTCCGGGGTAGGCGCACCGAAGCGCGCGACGAGCCGACCCGCCAGCGTCGTCGCTGCGCGCACCGACACCTGCTGCCCGAGGATCGCGCGGACGGCCGTCTCGAACGGCTCGAACGCGCCCGGCACGCGCAGCCCAGGCAGGCGCGCCACGCACGGGCCGAGCAGCGCATCGTCCGCGAAGTGCTCCGCGACGCGCGCGGGATGGGCGTCGAGATCGAACAGCCTACGCGTGCGTGCGACGATGTCGACGAGGCGTGGCACGAGCTCCGCATCCAGCGTCACGCGCAGCGCGGCGCGCTTCGGATCCGGCGCGACTGACAGGTGCCCCGCGAGCTCGCCGGCCGGTCCGAACACGACGCGATGATAGATGCCCGCTTCGACCTTCTCGATGCCGGGCAGCGCGCGCGCCGCGAGGAACGCGATGAGCCGCTCCCAGTCGAGCGGCGGTCGATAGTCGAGGCGTAACGTGATCGCCCCGGCCTGACCGATTGCGCTCTCGTCCGCCGCCTCATCACCCTCGCGCGCGCGCTCACCCTTGGCCCGCCGCAGCGTCGACGGCGCCCGTCCGAAGCGATCGAGAAACACCGCGTTGAACCGCCGCACGCTGCCGAAGCCCGCCGCGAACGCGATGTCCGCGAGCGACAGCGATGTGTCGTGCAGGAGCTGCTTCGCGACCGCGAGCCGTCGCGTCTGCGCCAACATCACCGGTGTCACGCCGAGCTCTCGCGACAGCACCCGCCGCAGGTGACGATCGCTCACCCCGAGGTTGTCAGCCAGCGCGTCGATCCCCTGCTCATTCAGAAAGCCCGCCTCGATGCGCGCGACCGCGAGCCGTCCGAGGCGCTCGCTCGCATCGACCGACGCCGAGCCCGGCGCCAGCTCCGGACGACAGCGGAAGCATGCGCGAAAGCCGGCCTGCTCCGCTTCCGCCGCCGAGCGATAGAACGTGCAACGCGTCTTGCGCGGCGTCTTCGCCGGACAGATCGGCCGGCAATACACCCCGGTCGTTGCTACGCCGACAAACAAGAGCCCATCGAAGCGCGCATCACGCGCGCAGATCACGGCATAGCTGGCGTCGTGCTCGGGGTCGTTTGCGGCGATAGGAGTGTTGCTCACATCCCTTGTCTAGCAACGTCGAGCGAGCACGTCTGGCCGTTTTCGGACATCACGACGACTTCGCTTCACCCAACCGCCGACTCACACTCAGGGCTTCTTGCGCAGCTCGAGATGTTGGTCGGTACCACGGTCGCCGTTGACGAACTGCAGGTCGATGTCGATGTAGCCTTTCAAGCTGATGCGCACGATCGGCGGCGACTCCTCTGGCTTCCATGAGATGAGGCACGGCGTCATGCACAGCTTCTTCTTGTCGCGCAGCACCGTCGCGCCCGTCGGCTCCGTCGTCACGTAAGCGCCACCCGTCTTGTCGATCGCCGCTGCATCGCTGCTCCCGGCGGCATCAGGCGCTTCCGCCGCGACATCCGGCACCACCGTGGCTGCCACTTCCGCCGCGACATCCGGGGCCACTGTCGTGTCCGGCGCGGGCGCCGCTGCCGCATCCGCTTGCGCGACCGCGACCGCGACATCCGCCCCGGCTTCAACCGGCAGCGTCGCCTTGGGTGCCGCCGTGCCATTGCCACGCAGCGCCATCACGAGCGCGAAGCCCGCGCCGACCGCGGCGATCGCGACCAGGAGCCACAGCCACCAACGGCTCTTCGCCCCCTGCGCTGGGAAGTCGACCTCCGACGAGCGCTGCGTGAGCCGCACACCCTGCAGGTGCGTCGCCGTGTTGCTTCCTTCGTTCGCCCCGACGATCTCGAACGCGTGCGTGCCTGATGGCCGCGCCGGACGGATCTGCGAGTCGAGCCGCCGCGGCTCCGCCGCCGCCTGGGACGGCGCTGTCTGACGTGGCGCCGGGCCGGCCGTCACAGGCACGGGACGCACGCCGCGCGTCGTCGAACCCGGCACGCTCGAAAACGTCGATGCCAACTGCGCCGCGTCCAGCCCACCGGACGCATGCTGCAGCGTCGGCGCGCCCCCACTCGGATAGTTGCGCACGGGCATCTCACGACAGCCCTGCAGCGCGATGATCGCCTCGCGCGCATTCGCGGGACGACCCGGCGACTTCTTCTCGAGGCAGCGCATGATGAAGTCGACGAGCGGCCCCTGCAGCGTCACGCCGCGCACCTCGGGGGGCTTGGGCTGCTCGGTGATATGCGCGATGGCGCAGTCGGCGGGCGATGGGTAGTCGAACACGCGGCGGCCCGCGAGCATCTCGAAGAGCACGCAGCCATACGAATAGATGTCGGTGCGCGTCGTGATCTCCCCGTTCTCGACCTGCTCCGGCGAGATGTAGCGCAGCGACCCGACGATGAGCCCGGCCTTCGTCTCGACCGTGTTCGCCTGCGCGCCGTCGCGCTTGATCTTGGCGACACCGAAGTCGAGCATCTTGATGAAGTCCTGGCCACCCGCGGTCGCCAGCACCATGATGTTGTCGGGTTTGATGTCGCGATGGACGACCTGCATGTCGTGCGCGACCGCGAGCGCCTCGGCGATCTGCAGCGCCACGTCGACGACGCGCTTGGGATCGAACGGAGCCTCGCGCTGGAGCAGCGACGTCAACGACTCGCCGTCGATGAACTCCATCACGAGATAGAGGCGATTGTTGTCCTCGCCGAAGTCGATGAGCCCGACGATGTGCGGATGCTGGAGCTGTGCGATGAGGCGCGCCTCGCGCTGGAAGCGCGCAACCGTGACCTCGTCGGCGGTGCCGTGCAGCACCTTGATGGCGACCATGCGCGACAGTGGCTCTTGCGACGCGAGATAGACCGCGCCCATGCCGCCTTTGCCGACCTGCTTCGTGATGCGATAGCGGTCCGCGAACAGCATGCCGATCGCGAGCTCGGCGCCGGTGCCTTTGATGCCGGTGTGGCCGAGTGGGCGTGCTTGCGGGTTGGAGCGCGGCGCCTGTGCGGCGGCCTGCATGCCGGTCGAGGGGCGCGGCACGCTGCGCGAGACCGGCGGCTGCGAACCGGCCGGAGTCTGTCGCGGTGAGGTCGGCTCCGACGGAACCGCGCCGCGACCCCCTTCACGCGAAACCGGAATCGAGACCGACGAAGGCCGCGGCGGCAGTGGGCTTGCGGCGGGTCCAGGGCGTGCAGCGGCGACCGGGTTGGCGGGGGCGCGTGGCGCGGGACGCGGGATCGCCGAGCCAGGGGTCGACGATGAAGGGCGTGACGGCGGTCGCGGGATCGCTCGCGCGTTCCCGTTCTGCTCTTCGCTCTCATCGGGCGGAACGTCTTGGCCAGCCATGATCCGCGGTGTCTCCCAAGTCTCTTAGAACTGCGTTCGTGTGTGCCTGAGCTGCAGGACCCTAGCAGGAAAAATCCGGATGCGCTCGCCACGGACATTCACATCGTGTTCGTCTCCTGGTCAAGCTGGCCACGCGCTCGTAGCCTCGCGTAGACGCGATGAATGCAGCCTTCACAAAGGGCGTTGGGCCTACGGTGGGGCAGCGCCCCGACGCCGCCGAGGTCTCTATGGTTCGATGGTCAACAATGCCGGTCGTGCTGCTCGCGGGGCTTACGCTCGCCCACCCGGACGTGCACGCCGAGCCTCCCCAGGACGCCGAGCCCGGGTTCTCGTATGCGGAGCTCGAGGACGCTGTCCTGAACGAGATGAACCTGCTGCGCCGTGACCCGCGCGGCTATGCCGCCAAGCTCGTCGCGCTGCGACCGAGCTATCGCGGCGACCGCATCCTGCGCGGCCCCGACGAGCCCGCGATCGCCACGGTCGAGGGCGTCTCCGCGCTCGACGAGGCGGTCCGTGCTTTGCGCCGCGCGCCCCAGCGCTTGCCGCGCCTCGCGCTGTCGAAGGGTCTCGACGCCGCGGCGATGGGACACGCCGACGACCTCGGGCGCAACGGCGGCCTCGGCCACGACGGCAGTGACGGCTCGTCACCTGACCAGCGCGTGTCGCGCCAGGGTGTGTGGGATGGCGTCGTCGCCGAGAACATCAGCTTCGGCCCCAACGACGCGGAGGAGATCGTCATCGGCCTGCTGGTCGACGATGGCGTCCCCGACCGCGGCCATCGCGAGGTGCTGCTCACGCGTGAGCTGTTCTTCGCCGGCGTCGCGTGCGGCCCCCATCCGACCTACCGGGTCGTGTGTGTGATGGACTACGCGACCTCGTTCCGCGCCAAGCGCCGCCCCGAGCTCGAGCGGACCCGGCCCGAGCGCACGCCGCGGCGCATCTATTAGACACGAGCCAATGCGCCCTTGACGCAAGGTTGTCTCAGCGCGGCCCAAGGTGTAATGAGCGACCGTCTTCGGATCGACTCGCAGGGGGCACGCGATGGACTCATCCCACGCCATGCAGGCCGGACCACGCGAAGCCTGCGGGGTGTTCGGCATCGTCGTTCCCGGGCCTCCGCAAGAAGCCGCACCTTCGGCTGAGGCCGCCAAGTCCGCTTTCTTTGCGCTCTACGCGCTCCAGCATCGCGGTCAGGAGTCGGCTGGCATCGGTGCCATGGGGCCGGGCGGGATCCGGGTGCACAAGGGCATGGGGCTCGTCACCCAGGTCTTCACCGAGCGCGACCTCGCGCCGTTGATCGGTGACCTCGCGATTGGCCACGTGCGCTACTCGACGACCGGCACCTCGAACCTGACCAACGCCCAGCCCTACGTCATCCACACCGGCGCCGGCCCGCTCGCGCTCGCACACAACGGCAACCTCACCAATGCCAAGGCGCTGCGAATCCACCTGCACGAGCGCGGCGTGGGCCTCAGCTCCGAGAGCGACTCCGAGCTCCTGACCCAGCTCCTCGCCGGCGGCGAAGGCGACTGGGGCGCGCGCATCGAGCACATGATGCGCCTTGCCGAAGGCGCCTACTCATTGGCGCTGATGACCGTCGACGCGATCTATGCCGTGCGCGACCCGCATGGCTTTCGCCCGCTCTACCTCGGCGAGCTGGCACCCGTCGGTGCCGGCCGACCCGGCTATGTCGTCGCGAGCGAGTCGTGCGCGTTTGGCCCGATCGGCGCGCGTCTCCTGCGCGAGGTCGAGCCCGGCGAGATTGTCCGGCTCGCGCGCGACGGCATGACCTCGCGTTTTCCCGGGCTGCCCCCAGCGCCACGCGCCTTCTGCACGTTCGAGTACGTCTACTTCGCGCGCCCCGACTCGGTCATCGAGGGCCAGCTCGTCCACGTGGCGCGCCAGCGCCTTGGCGAGATCCTCGCGGCCGAGGCGCCCGCCAGCGCCGATCTCGTCATCGGTGTGCCCGACTCGGCGCTGCCCGCGGCGCTCGGCTACGCACGCGTCAGCGGCATCCCTTACGGCGAAGGCCTCATCAAGAACCGCTACATCGGCCGCACGTTCATCCAGCCCACGCCCGAGCAGCGCAAGGCCGGCGTACGCCTCAAGTACAACCCGCTCGGTGCCAACCTGCGCGGCAAGCGCGTCGTGCTGGTCGACGACTCGATCGTGCGCGGCACGACCGCCGGCCCGATCGTGCAGCTCCTGCGTGAAGGTGGCGCGACGGAGGTGCACATGCGCGTCTCCAGCCCGCCCGTGCGCCACCCCTGCTACATGGGCGTCGACATGCCGCGCCGCGAAGACCTCGCCGCGAACCACCTCGACGCCGACGGAATTGCGCGTCTCATCGGCGCCGACTCGTGCGCGTACCTGTCGCACGACGGCATGATGCAGGCCATCCGCGAGGGTCTGCCGGTCGGCTCGGGCCACGCGCATTGCTCTGCCTGCTTCACCGGCCACTACCCGATCGAGGTCCGCGATGTCCGCGATGTCTGATGCAAGCCCGGCGCGGGTCGTCCTGCTCGTCGGTGCTGGTGCGCGCGAGCATGCGCTGGCGCTGGCCCTCTTGCGCTCGCCCCAGGTCGCGCACGTGCTGGTCGCCCCGGGCAACGCCGGGCTCGAGCACGAGGCACTGCGCGACCCGCGCATCGTGCGCGTGGTCGACATCGAGGATGACCCCGACGCCCCAATGTCCGCCGCCGCCCGCCTCTTGAGTGAGCCCGCTGATCTGCTCGCGGTCGCCCTGCGCTACGGCGTCGACCTGACGATCATCGGACCCGAAGGCCCGCTCGCAGCCGGCGTCGTCGACCAGTTCCATGCGGTCGGTCGCCGCGTCTTCGGGCCGACCCGCGCCGCCGCCGAGATCGAGACATCGAAGGCCTTCTCGAAGGCGTTCATGCAGCGCCATCAGATCCCTACCGCGCGTGGTGAAGCCTTCACCCGCTACGAAGACGCGCGCGGGGCACTGCCCTCGTTCGCGCTGCCGGTCGTCTTGAAAGCCTCGGGCCTGGCGGCCGGCAAGGGCGTCTTCATCTGCGACACGCGCGCCATCGCCGAAGACGTCTTGTGGCGCATGATGGAAGGCGCTGAGCTCGGCGCGGCCGGGCGCGAGGTCGTCATCGAAGAACACCTCGCCGGGCGCGAGGTCTCGCTGATGGCGTTCAGCGACGGTACGACGTTTCGCACGCTGCCCGCCGCCCGCGACCACAAGCGCCTCGGCGACGGCGACGTCGGCCCCATCACAGGCGGCATGGGGGCCTTCGCGCCGGTGCCCGACGTCGGCCCAGAGCTCATCGCCGAGATCGAGCGCAGCATCCTCGCACCCGCCATCGCCGGCCTCGCCAGCGAAGGCCGCCCCTTCGTCGGCGTGCTCTTCGCGGGCTGCATGCTGACCGCCGACGGCCCCAGGTGCCTCGAGTTCAACGCGCGCTTCGGCGACCCCGAAGCACAAGCGATCCTGCCACTCATCACGAGCGACCTCGTCACCGTGATCGACGCGTGCATCGACGGTCGCCTTGACGAGGTCGAGCTGACTCTCGACGCCGGCGCGACCGTCGCGGTGGTGCTCGCGGCGCCCGGCTATCCGGGCAACGTGCAGCCGGGCTCGGCCATCAAAGGCCTCGCCGAAGCGCGCGCCCACGCGGCCATCTTCGCGGCCGGGGTAGACCGCTTGTCGTCCGGCTACGCCGCCGTCGGCGGGCGCGTGCTGACCGTCGTCGGCACCGGCCCCGACCTGTCCAGCGCGCGCGTCGACGCCTATCGCGCGATCGCTGCCATCACCATCGAAGGCATGCAGTACCGCCGCGACATCGGCCTGTCGGTCGGCTCGCCGAGCCACCTCACGCTCGAGCGCAATCCCCATCTCGCCGCACCGCAACACGCGACCTATGCGAGCGCTGGCGTCGACATCGAGGCCGCGAACAGCGCCGTGCGCGGCATGAAGCGCGCGGTCGAGTCGACGTTCACCCCGTTCGTGCTCTCGAAGCTCGGCAGCTACGGCGGCCTCTTCGACGCCAAGGCGTTCGCCGGCCTCGCGCACCCGGTGCTGGTCGCGTCGACCGACGGCGTCGGCACCAAGACGATGGTCGCGCGCGCAATGAATCGCTGGGACACGATCGGCCGCGACCTGGTCGCGCACTCGGTCAACGACATCCTCGTGATGGGCGCGCGCCCGCTGTTCTTCCTCGACTACGTCGCCTCCGGCAAGCTCGACCCGGCGGTCATCGTCGCGGTCGTGACTGGGCTTGCGGCCGCCTGCAAGGACCTCGGCGTGGCCCTCCTCGGCGGCGAGACGGCCGAGCTGCCGGGCGTCTACCAACCCAACGAGATCGACCTCGCAGGCACCATCGTCGGCGTCGTCGACAAGGCCGACATCATTGACGGCACGCGCATCGAAGTCGGCGACCTCGTCTTCGGTCTGCCCTCGTCGGGCCTCCACACCAACGGCTACTCGCTCGCGCGCAAGGTCTTCGAAGGGCTCGATCTAGCGGCCACGCCGGACGGCTTCGAGGTCTCGCTCGGCGCCGCGCTGCTCGCCACTCACCGACCCTATCTCTCGGAAATTACATCACTCTGGGACGCCGGTCTGCGACCGACCGGGCTCGTGCACGTCACTGGCGGCGGCTTCGTCGACAACCCACCGCGCATCCTCGACGCGTCGCTCGCGTGGTCGCTCGACCTGCACGCGTGGCAGTGGCCGCCGCTCTTTCGCCTCATCCAGGCGCGCGGATCGATCCCCGATCTCGAGATGGCCAAGGTCATGAACCTCGGCATCGGCATGCTGGTCGTCCTGCGGCCGGCCGACGTCGCCGCGGCGTGCGCTCTCCTGCCGGAGCTCGTGCCGATCGGCGCCATCATCCCTCGCCCGCGCGACGCCGCGCAGGTCGTCTTCATCGGAGCCGCATGACCCCGTCCCAACCCGCTCGCATCGTGGTGCTCGCCTCCGGCCGCGGCACCAACCTGCAAGCCCTGCTCGACGCGACCGCACCAACATCCGACAGCCCGCTCGCCGGCAAGGCCAGGGTCGTCGCCGTCTTCTCGCACACGCCGACCGCCATCGCGCTCGACCGCGCCAAGCGCCACGGTATCCCCGCCACGTTCGTCGCGCCGCCGAAGAAGCGCGAGGATCGCGCCGCCTGGGACGAAGCGCTCGCCGACCACATCGCCCACAGCGAGCCCGACGTGATCGTGCTCGCGGGCTGGATGCGCATCCTCGGCCCCGGCTTCATCGCGCGTTTCCCCGACCCGTGTGACGCGAACCGCGCCCGCATCTTGAACCTTCACCCGGCGCTGCCCGGCCAGCTCCCCGGCAACGACGCGATCGAGCAAGCCTTCGCCGAAGCCGAGGCCGGCACCCGAACCGAGTCCGGCGTGATGGTGCACGTCGTCGTGCCCGAGGTCGACGCCGGTCCGGTCGTCACCTTCGAGCATGTGCCGATCCCGCAGGGCACGTCCTACGAAGCGTTCGAGGCCGCCATCCACGACGCCGAGCATCGCGTCATCGTCAGCGCCGTCGCCGATTTCCTGGCCGTCGCCAAGCTGGTTTGAGGTCAAAGCAATGCCGCTAGCGCTCATCTCGGTGCATGACAAGTCGGGCCTCGCGCCGTTCGCGCGTGGCCTGGTCGCCCTCGGCTATCAGCTCGTCGCGTCCGGCGGCACCGCCCGCGCCATCTTCGAGGCCGGCCTCGCGGTGCTCGCGGTGGAAGACCTGACCGGCTTCCCCGAGCTGCTCGGCGGCCGCGTCAAGACGCTGCACCCAGCCGTGCATGCCGGCATCTTGTCGCGCCGCACGGAAGCGGACGCCGCCGACCTCGCGCGCCACGGCATCGGCGTCATCGACCTCGTCGCGGTCACCCTCTATCCGTTCGAGCAGGCACTTGCGACCAACGCAGACGACGCGACGCTCATCGAGGAGATCGACATCGGCGGCGTGACGCTCCTGCGCGCCGCGGCCAAGAACTTCGCGCACGTCACGGTCGTGCCGGGGCCCGAGCATTACGACGCGGTCCTCACGGCACTTGGTCGTGAGCCGGCCGAGCTGCTGTCATTTCGGCGTCAGCTCGCCGCTATCGCCTTCGCCGAGACCTCATCCTACGACCAGACGATCGCAGCCTGGATGGCAAACACCGACCGCGCCATCGTAGCGACCGAGCTCGGGGGTCCGGCTTCCGGGCAGCGGCCAAGCGTCGACAACCAACTCCGCTACGGCGAGAACCCTCACCAGAGCGCGACCTTCGTCCCCGCATCCGGCCCCGCACCGTACGTCCAGCACGCCGGCAAGGAGCTCTCTTACAACAACCTGCTCGACCTCGACGCGGCCTGGTGCGCGGTCGCCGACCTCGCGTACGACTCGCCCGATCAAGCCCACGCGGTCGTCGTAAAGCACGGCTCGCCGTCCGGCGTCGCCCGCACCCCGACCGCTCCGGAGGCGGTCGCCAACGCGATCGCCGCCGACCCCATCTCGGCCTTCGGCGGCATCGTCGCGCTCGACCGCAGCCTCGACCTCGCGACCGCGGTCGCGCTCGGTGACCTGTTCCTCGAGGTCATCGCCGCCCCCTCAGTGGCGGACGACGCGCTCGCCCACCTGCGCGCCAAGAAAAAAAACTGCCGCGTCCTGACGCTCGCCCTCACCGTCGGCCGCGACCAACGCCCACGCGCCCGCACGGTGCTCGGCGGCACGCTGACCCAGTCGCCCGACCTGGCGCTCGCCGATGTCGGCGGCTGGACCTCGGTAAGCCGCCGCTCGCCAGATGCTTTGACCACCAACGTTTTAGCGTTCGCCTGGATCGTCGCCAAGCACGTCAAGTCGAACGCCATCGTACTGGCCACAGCAGCCTCGACCGAACCCACCCACCTGGTCACGATCGGCATCGGCGGCGGCCAGACCAACCGCATCGACGCGGTGCGCCAGGCTTGCGAACGCGCCGGGCCCAAGGCCGAAGGCGCGGTGCTCGCGTCCGACGCGTTCTTCCCGTTCGCCGACGGGCTCGAGCTCGCCGCGACGTTCGGCGTCGCCGCGGTCGCCGAGCCCGGTGGCGCCTTGCGCGACGCGGACGTGATCGCCGCCGCCGACCGGCTCGGGCTCGCGCTCGTGTTCACGCATCGCCGCCACTTCCGCCACTGATCCCGCTCGCTCGAGGTTGCCATGACCGTCCATCGCTTCGAAGTGAGCCTGCGCGACCACGTGCGCGACGTGCGTGGCGAGCACGTTCGCAAGGTCGCAGCCACCCTCGGCCTGGCCCTGCCACCCGTGCGCGTGAGCGACATCTACTGGCTCACCGCACCGACCCCTTCCAAGCTCGACGCCACCACCATCACCCGCCTCGCTTCCGCGATCATCGATCCAATCACCGAGCTGCGCGCGCTCCCAGCTCCCACGCAAGGCTTCGTCGAGGTCGCGCTGCACCCCGGCGTCACCGACACCGTCGCCGAGACGTTCGTGCGCGTCGCCCAGCGCCTCGGCATAACGACCATCGCCGCCACCGGCCGCCGCTATACTCTCGTCCCCGAAGCCGCTGACTCCAATCCGCTGCCGCCCGCGACCGCGGCGCTCGTCGCGAGCACCCGCGCCCGCCTCCTCGCGACACTCGCCGAGCGCATCGTCGCCAACCCGATCATAGAGCGCTGGTCCGTCGACCAACCGCTGATCCCTTCATTCGTCAGCGCTTCAGCGACCCCTCCCGCAGCCGAGGTCATCCCGCTGCGCGGCCTCGCCGACACCGCGCTCGTCGCGCTGTCCAGCTCCCGCCGACTGGCGCTGGACCTCACCGAGATGCAGGCGATCCGCGCCCACTTCGAAGCCAAGGGCCGCGACCCGAGCGACCTCGAGCTCGAGATGTTGGCCCAGACCTGGTCCGAGCACTGCGTGCACAAGACCTTCCGCGCATTGATCGACCTCGAGGAGACCGAGGTCGACGGCACCCGCACCCGCTCGCGCATCGACGGCCTGCTCAAGACATTCATCCGCGGCGCGACCGAGACCCTCGCGCGCGATTGGGTGCACTCGGCCTTTGTCGACAACGCCGGCATCGTCGCGCTCACCGACACCTGGGACATCGCGATCAAGGTCGAGACCCACAACCACCCAAGCGCGCTCGAGCCCTTTGGCGGCGCCAACACCGGCATGGGCGGCGTCATCCGCGACGTGCTCGGCGTGTCCGCGCGCCCCTTCGCGAACCTCGACGTGCTGTGCTTTGCCTACCCCGACACACCCGATGACGAGCTTGCGGCCGGCGCGCTACACCCCCGTCGCATCGCCGACGGCGTCGTGTACGGCATCGAGGACTACGGCAACAAGATGGGGATCCCGACGGTCGCCGGCGCGGTCTTCTATCACCCGCACTACCTCACGAATCCATTGGTCTTCTGCGGCACCGTCGGGATCTTGCCGCGCGGCTCACACCCGACCGCCGCACGCCCCGGCGACCTCGTCGTCGTGCTCGGTGGCCGCACCGGTCGCGACGGCCTACGCGGCGCGACGTTCTCGTCGCTCGGCATGGACGCGACGACCCAGCACGTCTCCGGCGGCGCGGTCCAGATCGGCCACCCGATCGCCGAAAAACAGGTCCTCGAGGTCGTCTTGCGCGCCCGTGACGCGCAGCTCTACACCGCGATCACCGACTGTGGCGCGGGTGGGCTCAGCTCGGCCGTCGGCGAGATGGCGACCGGCCTTGGCGCGGTCGTCGAGCTGTCGCAGATCCCGACCAAGTACCCCGGCCTTGCCCCGTGGGAGCTGTGGCTCTCCGAGGCGCAGGAGCGCATGGTATTGGCGGTGCCCGCGGGGAACTTCGCGCGGCTCTGCGAGCTCGCTGACGAGCACGGCGCGAACGTCACCTCGATCGGCTTCTTCGGTCAGGACATCGAGGTCGGCGGTCGCATCCGCATCAAGTATCGCGGCCTCGTCGTCGGTGATCTCGAGCTCGCATTTTTGCACGATGGTATTCCGCGTCGTCGCCTGACGGCCATCTGGCAGGCGCCTGAGCCGAGGTCTGCACCGGCTGTCGAAGACTTTGAGATGGGTCTCGCCAATCGACTACAGGACCCCAACAACCAGAGCCGCGAAGCAATTGTGCGCCGCTACGACCACGAAGTGCAGGGCGGCACCGTCGTGCGTCCGTTGGTCGGTCCCGGCGATGGTCCGAGCGACGCAGCCGTGGTCGTGCCGCTGGAGCTGCGCGCCGCGTATGACGGGACATCACCGCTACCGGGGGTCGCTATCGCCATCGGCATGGACCCGCTGCTCGGCCTGGTCGACCCGTATGCGATGGCCTGGTCGGCGATCGACGAAGCGATCCGCAACGCGGTCGCCGTCGGCGCCGATCCCGAGCGCATCGCCATCCTCGACAACTTCTCGTGGGGCGACCCGCGCCTGCCCGACCGCCTCGGCGCACTCGCCCGTTGTGCCCGCGGCTGCCACGATGCGGCGCTGCACTACGGCACGCCATTCGTGTCCGGCAAGGACAGCCTGAACAACGAGTGGACCGCGCCCGATGGCACCCGCCACGCCATCCCGCCGACGCTCGTCATCACCGCCGTCGGCGTCGTGCCCGACGCGCGCTTTACCGTCACGTCCGCGTTCGTCAACGCGGGCGACGCGCTCTACGTGCTCGGCCCGACTATCGACGTCGAGGTCCCGTTGCCCGACGCCGAAGCACCCCATCGCTATCGCGCCCTGCACCGCGCCATCGCCAGTGGCTTCGTCACGAGCTGCCACGACGCGAGCAGCGGCGGCCTCGCGGTCGCGGTCGCGGAGATGTCGCGCGGCGGCCGGCTCGATGTCGACGTCGACTTCACGCACCTGCCCGGCTCGGTCGCTGTGCGCCCCGATCGGCGCCCCTTCGCCGAGTGCCCCGGCCGCCACCTCGTGTGCGTCGCACCCGCCCACAGCGCGGACTTCGAGGCCCTGCTCGCGGGCCTGACGTTCGCGCGCATCGGGACCGTCGTCGCATGAGATGCGCGCTCGCGGTCTGCTTTGCGTTCGTGTTGGCAGTGGTCGGTTGTTCGTCGGACGACACGCCGAGTCAGGCGTCCGACCTCGGCACCGAGATCTTCGTCGCGGACACCTTCACACCCGACACCACACCCGCGCCCGACACCACACCCGCGCCCGACACCACGCCCACGCCCGACACCACGCCCACGCCCGACACCACGCCCACGCCCGACACCACGCCCGCGCCCGACACCACACCCGCGCCCGACACCGTCACCACCATCGACCCGCCGCTCGTCGCCTACACCGTCCACAACCCCCGCCGCCTCTTGTTCCTCAACAACCCCGAGCAGCTCATCGCCTCCGACCTGGGCGACCCCGCGCTCGGCGACAAGACGGTCTACCGTGTGGCGGTAGGAGGCACGAACCGCAGCTTCTTCGAGCACGTCAACCGCAGCGGGCGCACCATCGGCTTCGGCATCCAGGCCTACAACGCCGGCACAAGCACAGTCCGCGTGAAGGTCGTCGCGTCCGGCTGGGTCGTTGGGATCCTGGGCGGTGCACCGTTCGCGGACCTGTTCGCGGGGCACGGCTCCGCACCCGAGGTGGTGCTCGCGCCGGGCCGCTCGACCTGGCTCCTGCGCAAAGACGAGGGCGTCGCGCAAGGCTCGTTCTTCTCGGGCGTCGTCGACTTCGACATCACGGGCGGCGAGCTGATCATCAATCACATCGCCTACGACAGCTTTGCGGCCCTCGACGGCTCGACCAGCGAGCTCGGCTACGTCCAGCGCGTCGAGCCCGACGGCACCCACGAAGCGCGCATGTACAAGGGCATCGCGACGGCCTCCGAGGCGGACCTCGGCACACTCGACTGCATCGTCGACGACACCACGGCTGGGCTCCTGCCGGTGCGCGTCGCGCGCTACGACCTCGCCGCTGGCGCGTTTCTCGCGCCTGCCGTCGCGACCGGGTGGACTACCCATATCGGCCCCGCTCAGAACGCCGCCGCGACGACCTCCGACATGGTCGCCATCGAAGACGCCCCGTGGCGCTTCGAGGTGCTCGCTGCGTCCGATGGTGAGGGTCGCCCCGGCAACCTCGGCAACTGGGGCGTCGTCTACCGCACCCACTTGCGCGTCACCAACCACGGCAGCGTGTCCCGCCGCGTCGCCTACGTCATCAGCGCGTCCCCCGGCGCGGGCGCCGTCATCGCATCCAGCTCCGGCACGGCGTGGGTCTCCGCGCGCATCGAGAAGGGCACGACCGTCGAGCTCGGCGCTATCCGTGTTGCCCCGGGCGAGACGCGCGAGCTCGAGATCCTCTGGGTCCTCGGTGGCCCGAGCGGCGGCGGCATCGCCCATGGGATCTCGGTCGACTTCTAATTCGATTCGGATCAATCGACCGTAAACGTCAGCCGGAACCAAGCGTTCGACAGGTCGCTGCAGTTGGTGTTCCACCACACCCAGCGCGCTCCCTGCGCCTCGAGTGGCTGGACCGCAGTGCCCCAGACGGAGGTGCTGCCGCAGGCGCGCGGCTCGGTCCAGGTGCTGTCGTCGAAGAACAGGTCCTGCCAGTCGGCGGCTGGGGTGTCCGGGCCGCTGACGCTCCACTCGGGCTTCGCGTCGCCCGAGGTCCAGCGCACGACCCCGTCGACCTTCACCAGCGCGATGAGCCCGCTGCGCACCGCGGCGGTGTCCCAGGCATGCACGCCGAGCACGTGGCAGCCGCTGTCGAGCTCGAATGCGTAGCTGTCGGTGTTGTACCAAAAGCCCGTGTCGCGCGCGATTGAAGCGCCGTCGACCCACACCTCGTAGGCGTCGTCGGCGGTCATCTGCAATTCGACCTGGTGCTTGATGACCTCGCCGCCGGCCCACTCACAGCCCGGGATGTCGGTCGCGACGCGTCGCTCGGTGGCGGCCAGGATCGGCATCGCGCGCACCGGCAGCGACGACTCCGAGCGCACGACGAGGTAGCCATTGTCATCGTCGCTGGCGTCCCCGGCCGCAATCTCTGCGTCGCTCCAGGCGCTATAGCGGACGGTGACCGGGTGCACCTCGGCCGGCTGTAGGCGCAGCGGGTTCGCCTCAGTCGGCGGCGTCGGCAGCAGCAGCGACAGCCGCGGGCTCGACGGCCTCACACCCGCTGCCGCGAGCGCAGGCTCCTGCGAATGTGCCACCGTCGAGAGTGCCACTTCGGTCACCGCGAGCGGCACCGCACCGCAGTTTTCAATCTCCGCGTCGATATCGCTCACCGAGCCGGGGGCCTTGTCACCAAAGGCCATGAGGCTCGGCCGCACCAGAATGCACGGGCCGCTCTGATTGCCGATGAGCGGGATTGGAAAGCCACCCTCGGTGTTCGCGCCGCCGAACAGCACGAGATTGCCATTGACCGGCTGGTTGCCTTGATCAAGCCGGTCGAAGCGCACGGACAATGGCAGCTCACCATTGGCCGGCACGATCGCCGCCGGCTCGAACGTCACCTCGAACACCCCATTGGCCCCACCCACCACCTGATCCGCGAGGCGCACTTCGAAGGCCCGATCCGCATCCAGCACCATCTTGTTGATCGCCAGCGGCGCCGAGCCCGCGTTGACCAGCCGAATCGCCTGCTGGTCTGGCTGTCCAGCACCCTCCGGGAAGACCGCGGCGGCCGGGATCGCGACCAGGTTCGCCGCGCCGCGCCGCACGTCGACCGGCACCCGCACGAGGCGCCGCTGCGGATCGGTGCTCTGGATGACCAACGCCAGCCGCCGCGGCTGGTCGTCCACGCGCGTGAACGTCAGCTTGAGCTCTTGTCTGGCGCCCGCATCCGCCGCGATGAACAGCGGCGCTGGCGCACGCAAGGCCACGCTGACCGGGCTCGGACCATAGATGTCGAGCACCTCGATGCGCACGTCCTCGATGCGTAGCTCGGCCTCGCCGAGGTTGCGCACGGTCACCACCTGCGACTCGCTCGCGCCGACCGCGACGCGCTCGATGATGAACTCGACCTTGGTCGGCGTGAGCTCGATGACGCCCAGCGCGCCCAGGCGAAACGCGCCATCGTCAGAGCAGCCGAGGCCGAGGCTGGCCAATGCCAGGAAACAAAGATGGACGGATTGCATGAGGGGCTCCGGTTCGCGCGCCTGAGTTACCCTGCTGGTCAACCCTGCACAAGGCCCGTCAGCGGCCCGGGTCAGATCCGCGTATGTGGGTCGGCACCTGACCCAGATTGGGCGGTGTGTTGCTCACGCCGGTGGAACGAGGCTCTCACGCGTGATGGTGCCCTCGATCACCTTGCCGTTGATCGTCACGTAGAGCTGACCGTCGGTGTGCACCAGCTCGATGTGGGTGTCGCGCCCGACGACCTCTTCCAATGCATCGAGAAAGCGCGGCTCGAGCCACCAGATGGCGAGCGCCTCGGCCCGATGCACCGGTCGTGACGCCGCGTCCTTACGCAGCAGGTTCACGTCGCCCGACGTGAACAGCGACACGCGCCGCGTCGCCTTGCTGGCCTTGTGAAGGCGGTCGGCCGAGGGCATGCCGATGTCGATCCAGGCGGTCAGCACACCCGTCGCATCCCGCACCGAGATCGCCGGGTCTTCCGGATTGGACAGGCCCCCCTTGCTGAACGCGATGCCGTCTTCATAGGACAGCGCATAGGCGAGCACCCGCGTCAGCAAATAGCGCACGGTCTCCGAGGGATGCTTGGCGAGCCGCAGGTCGAGCGCCTCATAGACCCCCCGGTCCACGTCCGAGAGGTTGATAGCCAGGTGGTAGATCGTTACGGGCTGCGCCATGCCCAAGCTCGTGCCACGCCCTGGATAGCGTGTCCATCCCAGCGTCCCCAACCCGACCGACACCAACGCCACCCGACACCAATCCCACCCGACACCAACCCCACCCGACACCAACCCGACCGACACCAACCCCACCCGACACCAACCTTACCCGACCAACTCCCAATCGATATTGCCAGCAGTCAGTCGGGCTGTGGACATTTGTGGAAAAGTCGCTTCGACTTTTCCAAGCGGCTTGTCCGGTTTCGCCGAGCAGGCGAAGCCGTGGCGAGGCGAGAGTAAACAGAAAGCCGCGAAGCGATTTCCACAGCCGCGTCAATGTCCACAGCCGCAAACAACGTCAGACTATGCAGAGAAGCTATACCGAGAGCGCCAAAATTCAGCCCTATAAGCTCCAAAAACTTGGACCAGCAACATTGCATTTACCCGCCCAATATGCCAATATCCCCACATGTCACAAGCCGACCCGACGACGTTGCCGAACACCGATCTCGAGACCGAGGTCGCCACCCTGTCCGCCCAGCTCGACGCCGCCGAGCATCGCCTGTTGCGCCTCATCGCCGAGCTCGACCGCCGCGCGCGTCATCGCGACCATGGTCTGCCGTCCATGGCTGCGTGGCTGTCGTGGCGCGTCGGCCTCGGTCCAGTAGCAGCTCGCGAGAAGGTGCGTGTCGCCCGGGCGCTCACCGAATTGCCGCAAATCGATGCGGCATTCGCGCGAGCTGAGGTCAGCTATTCGAAGGTGCGTGCCATGACGCGTATCGCGACGCCGGCCAACGAGGCCCGCTTGCTCCACCTGGCGAAGGAAGCCAGTAATAACGACATCTTCGAGTATGGTCGGCAGCGGTAACGACGACATCTTCGAGTAAGGCCGCCAGCGGTTGTGACGACATCTTCGAGTGAGGCCGGCAGCGGTTGTGACGACATCTTCGAGTGAGGCCGGCATCGGTGACGACGACATCTCCGAGTAGGTTGGCAGGATTGACGACGGCATCTTCGAGTAAGGTCTGCAGCCGTGACGACGACATCTCTGAGATGGTCACGCGCGCAACGATCAAAAGCAGCCGGCCCGGCACATGTCGTTCACATGTCGTTCAGGCGTTGGTGACCTCGGCGATCATTTTTGAGACCGCCTTCGGATGACGCGCGATGATATGGAGTAGCGTTCGCGCCGCCGCGTCCGGCTGTCTGATTCCTTGCTCCCAATTGCGAATCGCTCCAAGGCTAAAGCCGAATCGCTCGGCAAATTCCGATTGGGAAAGTCCGACGATCGCGCGTACTTCAGCCACATCGACCGGAGGAGGGACGAAGCGAACGTGCTCCTTGAAGGCGCTTTCGCCTCGGCGCATGGCGCGTACCTGTTCGAGTCCCACCGCGGCCATATTAGAGGGCAGAGGCCTACGACGTGTTCTTGACGTGGTGCTCATCAGCCAACTCCTTGCAGAGTGTCTGCAGTCGTTGATTTCTGCGCGGGTAAGATCCTCGCGCTCAGACTTGAGATAGATGCCGAGTAGGTAGACGGGACAACCGTCGCAATGCCAGTAGATGATAATTCGAGCCCCACCGCGTTTGCCCCGGCCCGAAGCCGCCCAGCGAAGCTTGCGCGCACCGCCCGCGCCCGGTATCAGGTCGCCGGCATCTGGATGTTCTGCGACGAAATCAACGAGCGCGATCCATGATAAATCCGTCAGACGGCCCTCGACGAGGTCTTGGAAGATGGGAAGCTCTGAGAACCGTCCTCATACCAAGCGCTACACTACACCATTGGCGTAGGCGTCAACTTCTGCATGCGATGAGGCTTTGCTCCATATGCACAGCCGCGTTGGCCGTCGAACCTAGCTACGGTACCGTTGAGGTCAACCGCGGTGTGACGAGCGCGTCGCTTCGCGCCGCCCCCGTTACCTTGTCCGAGCGGCAACCCGAGAGACAACGGGCTTTGGACGTCGCAGGCGCCGCCCAAAGCCTTTGGCCTACGAGCTAAACGCGAGGCAAGACAACAAGCGGCTCGATCTGACAAAGCCTAATCGGACGCCCAGTGGGCGCCCGATTGATCGGCTTCGCAGCTCAGCCGCCAAGCGTTGTCTTGCCCGTGCAGTCAAGCCTGGTCGGCCCTCGCGACGCCTCCGGCCGCCTAAGTAAATGCTGATCCTGCGTTCTTCGCGCCGCCCTGCGGGCGCGCTTCAGAAGGCACGCCACGGTTTCCGCTACCGCGACGACGGCAACTTCTCCGTGGTCGACCGCCGCGACGACGACATCTTCGCCGTGCTCGCCCGGCTACGCGCCTCCCAGTGGATAGAAGTAGTTGACGTTGAGCAGCCGGTCGCTACCGTCGGGCGTGGCCGCGGACCACCACACACCCCGGAGACCTCATGACCTCACGCCGACTATGGAGCCCAGTGCCGTTCGCCGCGATGGCGATCCTCTATGCGAGCGCGAGCGCCTGCGGCGACGACGTCGGGCTTAACGGCCGCGACGCCGAGGCTCGCGATGGGGACGTCGATATCAGCAGCGAGGTCGTCGATGGCCAGGTCGGCGAAGGCGTCGGTGACGGCATCAGCGAAGGTGATGGCCTGATCATCGGCGACATGATCGGCAATGACACCCCGCGCGATGACGCCGACGGCGAGGGCGGCGACCTCTTCGGGGGCGACGCCATCTCGCCGGACACGTTGGCGGATGGCGAGATCGACGCGGCCGACGACTCCGACGGACGCGATCGCGACGCTCCGGACTTCGAAACGCTCAACGACGCCGATGATCCCGACGGGTTCGACGCAGGCTTCGGCGAGGTCGACACGATGAGCCCCGAGGACATCCCCGATGTCGATGGCTCATCGGATGGCGACGACAACGACGACACGCGCGACCGCGACGGCTTCGATCGCGACGCGACCATCGACTCGTTCGAGGTCGGGCCCCAGTTCGACGCCGACATCTTCGACAGCGGCATCCCGGATGACACCGCGACGCCGTTCGAGACGACCCAGCCTCCCGACACCACGATGGGGCCCGACGCTCCCGACTTCTGATGTCACAGGAAGAGGAAGAAGCGGATCAACTCCCGTGACAACGAACGGACGTCTCTTCTTAGTCGGCAACCCGCCCGAGAGAGCGTTAGCGATGCGATGAGCAGGTGTGATTCAGCGCGGCGGCACCGCAAGACCACCATAGCCGTGCCGCGCTCCGCATGCAGGCCTGGCGCAGCTTGGTTGGCCTGCCCGGCCTCTCGCGCCCGCCGCGAAAGCGCGTGCGAGAGGTCTCGGGCGGAGTTCTCAGTTGGTCATTATCCATCCGCCAGCCTTGGCGCCCTGATTTGAGCTTCATGCGTTGTCAGCGCCCGTAACGGCAATTCCACCAGCTTTCACATTGCTCTTGATCTTCAAAATTGCTCTCCTACCTTGCCCATTGTCGTCGACTTCGTCGCGAGCCACATGCCCACGGCGGCTCGCTCCTAGCAGGGTATCCGTTCAGGGGGAGGGTTGATGGTTGAGTGGTGAGATGCGAACCCAGTCGCATGAAGACGACGGACATCGAGCGATTGGAACAGCAGATCGAGCACCTCATCCGCGAGCACCTCGTGGAGTG
>Ga0209181_10000172_pt1 | contig 117827 bp, 114 predicted proteins | sample MAT05_FD_187208 | JGI IMG/M metagenome (GOLD analysis project Ga0209181, IMG submission 187208) | Freshwater microbial communities from Lake Fryxell liftoff mats and glacier meltwater in Antarctica - MAT-05 (SPAdes) (version 2) | ecosystem: Environmental > Aquatic > Freshwater > Ice > Liftoff...
CCTGACCGCGAAGCGCGTGACGGGCATCGTCAGCCGCGGCGGCTCGATCCACGCCAAATGGTGCCTCGCGCACCACAAGGAGAACTTCACCTACACGCACTTCGCCGAGATCTGCGAGATCATGAAGGCCTACGACATCAGCTTCAGCCTCGGCGACGGCCTGCGCCCCGGCTCCATCGCCGATGCCAACGACGCCGCGCAGTTCGCCGAACTCGACACGCTGGGCGAGCTGACGAAAATCGCCTGGGCGCACGACATCCAGGTGATGATCGAGGGCCCGGGCCACGTCCCCATGCACAAGATCAAGGTCAACATGGAGAAGCAGCTCGCCGTCTGCGGCGAGGCGCCGTTCTACACATTGGGGCCGCTCACCACCGACATCGCACCCGGCTACGACCACATCACCAGCGGCATCGGCGCCGCGATGATCGGCTGGTTCGGCTGCGCGATGCTCTGCTACGTGACGCCGAAGGAGCACCTCGGCCTGCCCGACCGCGACGACGTCAAGGTCGGCGTCATCACCTACAAGCTGGCCGCCCACGCCGCCGACCTGGCCAAGGGCCACCCCAGCGCCCAGTGGCGCGACGACGCCGTGTCCCGCGCCCGCTTCGATTTCCGCTGGCGCGACCAGTTCAACCTGTCGCTCGACCCCGAGACCGCGCTCAAATACCACGACGAGACCCTGCCCGCCGAAGGCGCCAAGACCGCCCACTTCTGCTCCATGTGCGGCCCGAAGTTCTGCAGCATGAAGATCACGCAGGAAGTCCGCGAATATGCGGCAAAGCAGAACGCCGCGGAGATGCTGGAAGCCGAGCGCGGGATGGCGGAGATGAGCGAGAAGTTCCGGGACGGGGGTGGGGAGATTTATGTAGCGGCGGGCTGAGCGAACAAAGATTGAACCCATTCGTCGCATATCGGTTGACGTGAATCGGAGCGAGCGCGACATTGGCGCGACTGCCATGGAGGGCATCATGAGTGAAAATCTGACTAAGTTGATGGAGGCTGCGCGAGGCAAACCGATGTCGGGCGAAGAAAAAGAGGTGCAACGTCGAAGCTTTGCCTTTGGCAACGCGCATATAGAGAACGCACGTGTGACTCGTGAAATGGTCGAGGCTGCCGCCGTTAAGATTGGGAAACTTCGTTGAAATGAGTGAGGAGCAGCGGCATAGCATTGCAGCGGAGCCGTCGCTTTTAAGCGATCCAGATGAGATTGCCCGAAAAGAGTCCGAAAACGCAGTGGCGCAGTTTGATCGGATGCTTGAGTTAGTAGACTATGTTGCGCGCGGCGAACGACCGTTTCGATTACGTACGTCAATGATTTTGGATTTGCACCGCATAGCACTGTGGGAATTGTCTCCTTACGCCGGAAACTTTCGTCCGAGCGATGTGGAGATCGGCAAGAGCAAGCATGTGCCGCCCTCCGCACACCTAGTGCCGAATTTCGTCGAGGAAATGTGCGAATATGTAATGCAGAACGCCGAGAAATCGGATCCGTTGCATTTATGTGCTTATGTTATGTGGCGATTGAACTGGATTCATCCCTTTACGGATGGAAATGGTAGGACATCGCGCGCATTAGCATACTATGTGCTTTGTGGCAGACTGGGTTACCTTCTACCAGGTGGCAAGACGGTGCCGGAGCAAATCGCGGCGGACCGTACCCCCTATTATTCAGCACTGGAAAAGGCCGACCAAAGTTGGGTTGCCGGTCGGCTCGACCTATCCGCTCTCGAAAATCTTCTTGACCAATGCCTAGCAACGCAGCTCTTGTCGGCGTATCATGACGCTAAGAACCCCACGACTGGCGCGCGCAGGGACCGAAAACTGCACTGAACAGGCTGAACTGTCGCTTATGTTGGGCAGCAGCCCAATTGACTTATGGCAAGATGATGTCGAGGCACTCTCAAGCCGCCAGCGCCCGCGTGCAATCTCTGGCTCCGCGTTGATGATCTTCGGATACGCCCGCACCGCCGGGGGCGGCATGTGGCGGCCGATCTCGTACTGGCGGTTGTTGGCGACGTAGGGCTTTTGGGGACACGATATACATCTCAATAATGATACCGGCACGACAGCACCTCCAGTGCCTGCGCGTCCCCCACCCCACGCACCCGGTACACCAGCCGATGTTCCGTGGTGATGCGGCGCGACCACCAGCCGGCGAGGTTCTGGCGCAGTGGCTCGGGCTTGCCCAGCCCGCGAAACGGGTCGCGCAGGCACTCGCCGATCAGGACGTTGATGCGCGCGACGACCTTCCGGTCCTCGTCGAGCCATTGCAGATATTGCGCCCAGGCTGCCTCGTCGAAGGTCAGTCTCACGGACGGATCAGCTCGTGCTCCTCGCCCTCAGCGGCGTCGAGGCGCGCGATGCCGTCGAGCAGATGCCTGGCATTTGCCGGCGACGACATCAGATAGAGCGTCTCCTCCATCCCCTCCCAGTCGCTTGCCGACACCATGACGACATTCTCGCCGCGCAGGCGTGTGATCAACAGCGGCGCCCGGTCGGCGACGACCTTGTCCATCGTTGCCTTGAGGTTGGCGCGGGCGTCCGTGAAGTTGAGCGTCCGCATGGGCTTATTGTACGCTATTCGGTACAATACTGCAATCGCGTCAAACCCCCGCCAGCGCCCGCGCCGCGATCTCCGGCTCCGCGTCGATCACCTTCAGATACGCCCGCACCGCCGGGGGCGGCATGTGGCGGCCGATCTCGTACTGGCGGATGTTGGCGACGGGGATGCCATAGCGTTCGCCGAACGCCTCCTGGCTGAGGCCGAGGCGGTTGCGCAGGCGGCGGATGCGGCGGCCCATCAGGCCGCGCTCGACACCGGCGACGCTGACCGGGAAGTCGTCCGGGTCATTCGGGTCCGCCGGGATCGCTATCGTAGTTTCCTTGTTCACCGCTGTTACTCCTCCTGACCGAGATCATCCGCACCGCGTCGCCGCGCCAAACATGCACGGCGGTCCACAGCCTGCCGTCGACCCTGCCGATCGCCTTCGCCCGGTCCTCGCCGTCGATCGGACGCGACGAACGGACGATGACGTGGTCGCCGTCGTCGAACACCCGCCGCCCGAACGCGAGCGAAACGCCGTGCTTGAAGCGGTTCGCCTCGTCCTTGCCCGCATCGAACTCGGCCTTCATGTGATACTGTGTGTATCACTTACTAGGGCAGCGCGGCAAGTGCACCCCTTGCCCCCCTCTCCCAGCCCCCTACGTTCCACCCCCGTGCAAGCCTTCGCCGCCCTTCTCGACGCCCTGCTCTACACCCGCTCGCGCAATGCCAAGCTGCGGCTGATCGGCGACTATCTCGCCCGCACGCCCGACCCCGACCGAGGGTGGGCGCTGGCGGCGCTGACCGGCGGGCTGAGCCTGAAGGCGGTGCAGCCGAAGCTGATCCGCACGCTGATGGAGGACCGGGTCGACCCGGTCCTGTTCGCGATGAGTTATGACTATGTCGGCGACCTGGCCGAGACGGTGGCGCTGCTGTGGCCCGAACCCCTCGTGGCGGAGACGCGGCCCCCGCCCGGCCTGAACGAGGTCGTCGAGCGGCTGCAGGGCCTCGCCCGCCCCGACGCGCCGGGGGTGATGGCCGAGCTGATGGACCGGCTCGACGCACCGGGCCGCTATGCGCTGCTCAAGCTGGCGACGGGGGCGCTGCGCATCGGCATCTCGGCGCGGCTGGCCAAGACCGCGTTCGCGCAAGGGTTCGGCGTCGAGGTCGATGCGGTGGAGGAGGTGTGGCACGGCCTGTCGCCGCCCTACCCCGCGCTGTTCCAATGGGCCGCGCACGGGGCCGAGCAGCCGAGCCCGGGGACGACGCCGGTGTTCCGCCCGTTCATGCTGGCGCACCCGCTGGAGGCGCTGAAGCTCGACCTCGCGGACTATGCGGCGGAGTGGAAGTGGGACGGCATCCGCGTCCAGCTGGTCCATGTCGCCGGGCAGACCCGCCTGTTCAGCCGGGCGGGCGACGACATCACCGGCAGCTTCCCCGATGTCGCGAGCGCCTTCGAGACGCCCGCGGCGCTCGACGGCGAGCTGCTGGTCCGCGGCGACTTCCAGGGCGGCGAGGCGGCAAGCTTCAACGCGTTGCAGCAGCGGCTGGGGCGGAAGTCGGTGACCGCGAAGGCGATGGCCGAGTTCCCGGCCTTCGTGCGCCTCTACGACGTGCTGTTCGACGGCGAGGAGGATTTGCGCGCGCTGCCGTGGACCGAGCGGCGGGGCCGCCTCGAGGCGCTGATGCCGCGGCTCGCGCCCGAGCGGTTCGACCTGTCGGCGGTGATCGCGGCGGACGACTTCGAGGCGCTGGCGGAGATCCGCATGGGCACCCGCGACGCGGCGATCGAGGGTCTCATGCTCAAGCGCCGCGACAGCCCCTATGTGCCGGGCCGCAAGACCGGGCTGTGGTACAAGTGGAAGCGCGATCCCTTGGTCGCCGACTGCGTGATGATGTACGCCCAGCGCGGCCACGGGAAGCGGTCGAGCTTTTATAGCGACTACACCTTCGGCTGCTGGACGCCCGACGGCGAGCTGCTGCCGGTGGGGAAGGCGTACAGCGGCTTCACCGATCAGGAGCTGGTCATGCTCGACAAGTTCGTGCGGGCCAACACCGTCGCGCGCTTCGGGCCGGTGCGCGAGGTGGCGAAGACTCTGGTGCTGGAAGTGGCGTTCGACTCGCTGCACCGCTCGACCCGCCACAAGTCCGGAATCGCCATGCGTTTCCCGCGTATTGCCCGAATCCGTAGCGACAAGCCGGCGGCCGAAGCCGACACTATCGAAGGTATCGAGCGACTGATCTCCTGATTGTTTCGCCTGTCTGCATTTATCCGTCTTGCCAATTGGGCGGGTCGGCGTTTGTGTGTGGATAACAGGGACGTCGCCGGGGGGCACCGATGAGCACCGATCAGAATCCGATACAGCTTCAGGGCGGAGGCTCCCGGCCGCCGGTCGAGGCCGATCTCGCCGATACCGAGCTGCTCGACTTCGCGCTCGGTTTCGCCGGGCAGAGCGGCGGCGGTCCGACCGTCGCCCGGCTAATCGCCGAGTTCGGCGATGTCGAGGTGATCCTGGCGAGCGACGCGGACGAGCTGCGCTGCCGCGGCGGGCTCTCGAATCGCGAAGTGGCGATCCTGAAACTGCTCCACGCCTTCCGCCGCGACAGCCGCCGCGGGAAACTGCTGCATTAGGCGAGTTCGGGCAGGCCCAGTTCGGCCAGCAGCGCCGCGCGCGCGGTGTGCGCCTGCTGCCACAACGCGGGGTCGCCGAGATCGGCGGGCGCGATCTGCTCGGGCCAGTGCGCCACGACCACCGTCTCCAGCCGCGCGATCTTCGCCGGGTCGAGCAGGAAGCGCGGATCGACGTGCGCCGGGTCGCAGGCGACGCGCAGGCGCAGGCAGGCCGGGCCGCCGCCGTTGCGCATCGACTCGCGGACCTCGACATAATGCACCGCACGGATCGGCGAATTGCCCGCCAGCAGCGTGTCGAGATAGGCAGCGACGCGCGGGTTCTCGCGCGCCTCGACCGGCAGGATCAGCGCCATGCCGCCGACCGGCAGCGTCACCAGCTGCGAGTTGAACAGGTAGGACGTGACCGCGTCCGCCAGGCTGACCGCGCTGGCCGGCACCTCGACGATCACCGCTTCGGGCAGCAGCCGGGCGAGGTCGGCGTAGAGCCGCGCCGGATCGGCGAACGCCTGTTCGTGCGCGAACAGCACCGCCTCGTTGGCGACCGCGACGACGTCGTTGTGGAAGGCCCCGGCGGCGATGGCGTCGGGCGACTGCTGCACGAACAGAGTGCGCGCGGGGTCGAGGCCCGACAGGCGCGCAACGGCTTGCGACGCGCGGCGGTTCTGGCGGGCGGGGAACGGTCCGCCGTCCTCGCCGTAGACGAAGACTTCGACACCGGGCACGTCATGGCGCGCGCACAGCCGCATGTGGTTGGCCGCCCCCTCGTCGCCGAAGGCGGCGGGCACCGCGGCGTGGACCGCGAAGCCGGGATGCGCGAGCGCCAGCCGCAGCTGCGCCTCCGTCGCCTGCTGTTCGAGGCTGCGGTGGGGCATCCGCGACAGGTTGGCGACGGTCAGGTGGCAGCGGCCGTCGCCGGTGTCGGGCGCGGGCGCGACCGTGGCGGCGTTGGCGGTCCACATGCTCGACGCCGACATCGCCTGCGCGAACAGCGCCGGGTCGGCGGCGTGGGCGGCGGCCTCGTCGCGAAAGCCGAGGCTGTGCAGCCAGCCGGCCGCGGGCCGCTCGGGCGGCACCAGCAGCCCCTGCAGCAGCCCGAGTTCGAGGTTCGCCCGCATCTTCGCCAGCCCCTGCAGCGCCGCCGCGCGCGGCCGCGACACGCCGCCGGCGTTGCTGGCGCTGGCGACGTTACCCAGGCTGAGGCCCGCATAATTGTGCGTCGGGCCGATCAGCCCGTCGATGTTGATTTCGCGGATCATGCCCGCAACCCCGTCGCGATGACAGCCTCGGCCACGTCCGCCTCGAGGCTGGCGACCGGCCACGCCACGTAATCGGCGGCGTAGTAGGCGCTCGGCCGGTGGTTGCCGCTGAGGCCGACGCCGCCGAACGGGGCGTTGGAGGCGGCGCCGTTGGTCGGGCGGTTCCAGTTGACGACGCCGGCGCGGGTTTCCGCCCAGAACCGGTCGTAGAGCGCCGCGTCGCCGCCGATCAGGCCCGCCGACAGGCCGAATGCGGTGGCGTTGGCCTCGGCGAGCGCGGCATCGAAATCCGGCACGCGGACCAGCTGCAGCAGCGGCCCGAAATACTCGGCGTCGCTGCGGTCCGCGACGCCCGTCACGTCGACCAGCGCGGGCGTCAGGAACGGCCGCTCGTCACGCCGCACCATCGCCCGCAGCGCCTCGCCGCCGCGCGCCAGCAGCGCCGCATAGCCCGCCTGCAGGCGGTCGGCGGCGCGCCCGTCGATCACCGGCCCCATGAACGGCTGCGGCTCGTCGAACGGCGCCCCGACGATGATCCGGTCGATCAGCGCCGTCACCCGGTCGAGCAGCGGCCCGGCGTCCGGCCCGACGATCAGCCGCCGCGCGCAGGTGCAGCGCTGCCCCGCCGACAGATAGGCCGACTGCACGATCAGCGCCGCGGTCGCGTCGCTATCCGGCGCGTCCCAGACGATCAGCGGGTTGTTGCCGCCCATCTCCAGCGCCAGCAGCTTCCACGGCGTCGCGGCGTACTGCCGGGCCAGCGCCGCCCCGGTGCCCGGCGAGCCGGTGAACAACAGCCCGTCGAGCCCCGCGTCGCCGGCCAGCGCGCGCCCCACCTCGCCGCCGCCCTGCACGAGGTTTAGCACGCCGTCCGGCAGCCCCGCCGCGGCCCAGCACTCGGCCATGAACGCGCCCACCGCCGGGGTCAGTTCCGACGGCTTGAACACCAATGTGTTGCCCGCCAGCAGCGCCGGCACGATATGCCCGTTCGGCAGATGCGCGGGGAAGTTGTACGGCCCCAGCACGCCGAGCACGCCGTGCGGCTTGTGCCGCAGCACCTGGCGCACGCCGCCCGCCGCGCCGGTGCGCGATCCCGCCCGCTCGGCCTGCGCGATCACCGAGATGTCGACCTTGGCGACGACGCTGGCGACCTCGGTCCCGGTCTCCCAGAACGGCTTCCCCGTCTCGCGCGCGATCAGCCGGGCAAAGACCTCGGCGCGCTCGCGGACGACTGCCTGAAACGTCCGCGCCACCGCGATCCGGTCATCGAGCGCCGTCCGCGCCCACCCCGGAAACGCCGCCCGCGCCGCGGCCACCGCAGCGGCGGGGTCGCCGGCCGGGCCGCTCCACACGGTTTCGCCGGTGCAGGGATCGATTGAAACGAGATCGGTCATCGTCCACCCTCTTCAGGGCTATCCCATCCTTTGCAAGCCCGCCGTTCCGTTACGTCCGCTTCCGCCCAATAGCAGACGTCCGCGTGCAAGTTACGAAAGCTAGAGCCGCCCCCACCTACCGCCCCCTAAAACCCGACATGCCGCACTTCGTCGCCCAGCCCGACGCCCATCGCCGCCGCCTCGCCCGCCGGGAGCGTCAGGCCGTCGTCCCCCGCGCCGTGGCCGATCCAGGCGCGGAAGTCGCGCCGCCGCCCGCTCGCCAGCAGCGCGCGGGGCAACTCGTGCGGCCCCTCCGTCAGCGCCGCCACCGGCAGCGCGCGCGAATCGCGGATGGTGCGGACATGGTCGGTGCGCGCCGTCACCGTCGGGCCGCCGTCGAAGATGTCGACATAGCCGTCATAGGCGAACCCTTCCGCCTCCAGCATCGCCAGCGCGCCGCGGCCCTTGGCGTGACACTCGCCGATGACGGCGCGGGCGGCGTCGCCGAGCAGTGCGGTGTAGATCGGGTGCTTGGGCATCATGTCGGCGATGAACTGGTTGCCGTTAAGGCCGTTGAAGGCGTCCGCCTCCTGAAAGCTCATGCCGAAGAACTTTGCCGCCAGCCCGTCCCAGAACGGCGAGCCGCCGTCGTCCGCCAGCACGCCGCGCAGCTCTGCCAGCAGCTTCGCGCCGAACCGCGCCCGGTGCGCGGCGATGAACAGGTAGCGGCTGCGCGCCAGCAGCCGGCCCAGTCCGCCGGTGCGGAGTTCGGGGTGGAGGAACAGGCCGCCGACCTCGCTGGCGCCGTCATGGTCGGTGGTCAGGTTGAGCGTCTCGATGGCGATGGTGCGGTCCAGCTCGCGCGAGAATTGCTGCAGCTTGCCGAGCTTGTACGAATAAAACGGCCAGTCGACGCCGATGCGGCTGAACACCACCGCGGTGCCGCCGATGCGCGCGCTCGCGGCCTGTTCGAGGACGAGGATGTAGATCTCGTTCGCCGGCGCGTCGATCGGCGTGGCGAAGGCATGGTCCGACCGTTCGAGCCGGGCAGCCAGCGCGTCGCGGTCCTGCGGCAGCGAGGTGAAGCCGCCGCCGGTCATCATCGCCAGCTCGGTGAAGGCATCGAGATCGGCGATCCCCGCCGGACGGACGCGCCAGCTCATCGCGGGGCCTCGCGTGACAACGAACGCGTCCATCCCTGTTGCGCGACGCGCATCAGCAGCAGCGCCGACAGCCGCGCCCGCTCGGCCAGCGAGTCGGTGCACAGGAATTCGTCGCTCGAATGGATCGCGCCGCCGCGCGGCCCCAGCGTGTCGACCACCGCCAGCCCGGTCGCCGCAAGGTTGTTGCCGTCGCAGACCCCGCCGGTGTCGCGCCAGGCAATGTTCAGATCGAGATCGCGGCCGCAATCGCGGACCAGTTCGAACAGCCGCAGCTGATTGGCGTCGAGCGGTTTCGGCGGCCGCGCGAAGCTGCCGTCGAGCGAAATCTCAACCTCATGCTGCGCAGCAATTTCGGTGACGAGTGCAGCAATCGCGGTGGTGATCGCCGCCTGCTCGGCCGGCGTCGTCGGGCGCACATTGAAGCGCAGCACGGCAGACTCGGGGACGATGTTGTTCGGCCCGCCGCCGTCGATCTTCGCCGGGTTGACGCTGACGCCGGGGTGGGTTTGCATCAGTGCCGCCAGCCGCAGCGCGAGGTCGGCCGCCGCCAGCACGGCGTTGCGGCCCTTCTCGATCTCGCGGCCCGCGTGCGCCGCGCGGCCCCGCACCACGGCCGCGAAATTGCCGCTGCCCTTGCGCCCGCCCGCCAGCGTGCCGTCGGGCAGCGCCGGTTCATAGGTCAGGCCGAGATGGCAGCGCACCGCCGCCTCGGCCAGCAGCGCCGCGGAGCCGAGCGACGACACTTCCTCGTCGCTGTTGATGACGACCTCCCAGCCCAGCCGGTCGGCGAAGGGCGACGCCTCGAACGCCGTCAGCGCCGCCAGCATCACCGCGATGCCGCCCTTCATGTCGGCGGTGCCGGGGCCGTTGAGCGTGGTCGCATCGAGCCAGCGGCTCGTCTGGAACGGGTGATCGGCAGCGAACACCGTGTCCATGTGGCCGGTCAGCAGGACGCGCACCGGCGCTTCCGGACGGCACCGCACATGCAGGTTCTGCCCGTGCGCCAGCGCGTGCCGGTGTCCATCGGCGGCGACCGCCTCGACCGGGGTGGGCTCGTGCAACTGCGCCGGCCCGAGCGGCGCGAAGGCAGTCGTCAATTCGCCTGCCATCGCGGCGAGGCCATTCAGATTGCGGCTGCCACTGTTGATCGCCGCCCACGCCTCGACCCGCGCCAGCATGGCGGCAGCGTCGATGGAGGCGAGTGCCGCAGCTTCAGTGTCGGTTGGGCGGGGCATTGCCGCAGCCCCTACAGCAGGCCCGTGCTGACCGCTAGGTTGGAGAACAAAGCCGCGCGCTGCGAAACGCTGCAACGGCGCGCGACCCGTTCACTGGGCAGTGACCCATCACACCCACCGGCGTCCGCGGGGGACACGGTGGCCGGGTGAAGCGCGACACGTTTTAATACGTTCGAAACCTCGAAAGGTTTCACGCGTCCGCCATCGCCGCGCCCAGCCGTGCGATGGCGGCGAGCTTGGCGTTGAGCGGTTCCCAATCGTCGCGCTCGGCGATCGGGGCCCACAGCGCCTCGACCTCGGCAATCGGCAGGCCGCACGGGGCCGGGTCGGACCAATAGGGGTGGCCGGTCGATACCGAAGGCGCGTAGGCCGCGACCTGCGCCACGAACGGCGCGAAGGCGGGCAGCGCATAGGTCGCGTCCGCCTCGCTCGTGCCCCGCCGCGCGCCGCCGCGCCAGTCGAACCAGAAGCGGTCGAGCGGCATCTGGGTCGCCTGCAGCCCCGCCACCAACGCCTCGACCAGGGCGACGTCGCGCGCATCGCCCATCGCCCGGACCCCCAGCCGCATCAGCATCGCGCGGGTCAGCGCCGCCTCGTAGCGCGCCGGAAAGGCCTCCAGCGGCCCCCGCAGCACCTCGGTCGGGGCGACCAGCCGCAGTGCCAGCGCCAGCTGATAGACGTTCCACTGCATCGCGTCCGGCTGCCGGCCGAACGCATACAGGCCCTGATGGTCGAAATAGGCGGCGGTGAACGCCTCGTCCCAGGCGGGCGCGAAACGGAACGGGCCGTAGTCGAAGATCTCGCCGGTGATGTTGATGTTGTCGGTGTTGAGCACGCCGTGGACAAAGCCCGCCGCCATCATCTGGGCCGCCTGCGTCGCGGCGTTGGTCACCGCATGGTCGATCAGAGCGCTGTAGGATTCGCCCGAAACCCCGAAATAATTGCCAATTACATAACCCACCAGTCGCGCCATGTCGTCGGCGTCCTGCCGCGCCGCCACCCGCTGGAAACTGCCATAGCGGATATGGCTGTGGCTGAGCCGCACCAGCACGGCCGAACGCGTCGGCGACGGCTCGTCACCGCGCACCAGTTCCTCGCCGGTCTCGATCAGCGAGAAGGTCCGCGAGGTGTCGGCGCCCAGCGCCTGCAACATCGACGTCGCCAGCAGTTCGCGCACCCCGCCCTTCAGCGTCAGTCGCCCGTCCCCGAAGCGGCTGTGCGGCGTCTGCCCAGACCCCTTGGAGCCGAGGTCGAGCAACCGGCCACGCCCGTCCAAGGCTTGCGCGAACAGAAAGCCGCGGCCGTCACCGATCTCGGGATTGTAGCTGCGGAATTGGTGGCCGTGATAGCGCAGCGCCAGCGGCTCTTCGAGGCTGCCAGGCAACGGCTCGAACCGCCCGAAATGCCGGACCCAGTCGTCATCGCTCAGCCCGTCCAGCCCGATCTCGCGCGCCGCCGCATCGTTGCGGAAGCGCAGCCGCGTTTCCGGGAAGTCGGCCGCCACAACGGGATCGTAGAAGTCCGGGCCGAGTTCGAGGATGGCGCACGACGGCCGCCAGGGGGCAGTCACTACGACGTGGGGTAGCCGCAGGCGGCGCGGACGAAGCGAACCGTCTCGTGCGTCACTTTCTCGCGTGCCTCGTCGCTCGTCGCCGTCAGGAACAGTTCGATCGCGTTCCCGACGACATGATGGGTAAAGGAAGCCGTCATCGGAATGTCGATGCCAGTTATACCGTGATGCGCCAGCGCGACCTCCATCTGGTTGGTGATCCAGGCCGTCGTCGTATCCTTCGACGCCTTGTAGAACGGCTCACCCTCCGGGTTCTTGTGGATCGCCGGGACGCCGACCTCGCACTCGGAGCCAGTCACCGCCTCCCACAAAGTGTTGCTGCGGCAAAATTCGAACACCCTTGGAATGATCACGCCGGGCTCGAGATCCTCCAGCCGGTCGCCCTGCTGCATCGCCCCGACCATCGCCTCGCCGTAGCTCCGACCGAGCTCGGCAAGCAAATTTTGCTTTGAACCGAAATGGTAGAAGATGGAGCCTTCCGAGACATCCGCCTCGCGCGCGATGTCGGCGGTACCGGTCGCGGAGAAACCCTTCGTGCTGAACAACATGTTCGCGGCGGCGAGGACGCGCGACCGTGTCTGCGCCGGGTCGTACCTGCGGCTACGGGTGTCGGGCCGCGAACTTGCGATGTCCAACGCACGTGTTGCCACTATAACCCTTCTCACCTACCCCAAGAGACCGCCTATACGCTGCAACTGAGCGGCGGTCAAAATATTGTTGTCGTGTCAACGGCGCACGACTGCCACAGGTTCCACCGGGAGACGAGCATGACGACACGCAGATTGTGGCGCCTGCAAAGCCGCCCCGACGGCGACATCGCCGATGGCGACCTCGTTTATGCCACGGAGCATCTGCCGCCACTCGCCGACGGCCAGTTTACGCTCGGCATCACCTACCTGTCGCTCGATCCGACCAACCGCATCTGGATGAGCGACGCCGAGCAGTACATGCCGCCGGTCGGCCTCGGCGACGCCATGCGGGGCGGCGTCTGCGGGCGCGTCATCGACAGCCGCAAGGACGGCGTCACGCCCGGCGACCTGTTCGCGGGTATCGGCGAATGGGCGGACATCATCGTCACCGACGGCACTGGTTTGTCGCGACTGCCCGAAATCCCCGGTCTGGCGCTGTCCGATGTGTTCGGCACACTCGGGCTGGTTGGCCCGACCGCGTACTTCGGGCTGCTCGACATCGGCCAGCCCAAGCCCGGCGAGACGCTGGTGGTGTCCTCGGCGGCAGGCGGCGTCGGGCAAATCGTCGGTCAGATCGGCAAGATCAAGGGCTGCCATGTCGTCGGCATCGCCGGCGGCCGCGTCAAATGCGACTATGTCGTCAACGAACTCGGCTTCGACGCCTGCATCGATTACAAGGCGGACGATGTCGGTGCGGCGCTCGACCGGCTCGCGCCCGGCGGCATCGACATCAATTTCGAACAGGTCGGCGGACCGATCATGGCGGCGGTGAATGCCCGGATGAAGCTGTTCGGCCGCATTGCGCTGTGCGGTCTGATCTCGCAATACAACGGCCACGAAGGCGATCCAGCCGGCCTGTGGACGACGATGTTGATGCGGCGATTGTCCGCGCGCGGCTTCATTGTCACGGACTTTTCGCCCCGCTTCGGCGAGGCGGCACAGGCGCTGGCCGGCTGGATGCTCGCAGGCCAGCTGAAGACCCGCCAAGACATTCGCCCTGGCCTCGAGAACGCCGCCCGCACCGTCAAGGACCTCTATAGCGGCGGCAATTTCGGCAAGCTGCTGATCGAGGTGACGGCGCCCTAGGCCGGCTTGTCCCCGCCTTGCGCGACGGTGCGCTCAACCCCGGCGCGGTCTTGGCTGTCGAGATATTTCTTGACCGCGTAAGCACCGACCGCCGCACCGATCATGCCTAGCGGGCCGAGACGGCGCAGCACCGTCGGCACGACGATGCCCGCGACCGCGCCGAGCGGTCCGGCACGTGCGCCGCCGAACGTCCGCGCCACCGCGTCGCCAGCCACAGCACCAAATATCCTGCCCAGCATCGCCTGTCTCCTTCGTTCGTCAGAGCGCACCGGCGGCGCGCCGGTTCCTATATTGCCTTGCGTGCCGCGATCCAGTCGCCGATCTGGGTCTCCAGCACGTCGAGCGGTACCGGACCCTGCCCCAGCACCGCATCGTGGAAGGCGCGGATGTCGAACTTCGCACCCAGCTCGGTTTCGGCCTTGGTCCGCAGCCGGCGGATGGTCAGCTCGCCAAGCTTGTAGGCCAGCGCCTGGCCCGGCGTCGCGATGTAGCGGTTGACCTCGGCATCGATGTTCGCGGCTGATAGTGCGGTATTCTCGGTCATGAAATCGACCGCCCGTTGCTTGCTCCAGCCCTGCGCATGGATACCGGTGTCGACGACCAACCGGCAGGCGCGCCACATCTCATAGCTCAACCGCCCCATCTGCTTCTCGGGCGTGTCGTAGATCCCCATCTCGATGCCGAGCCGCTCCGAATACAGCCCCCAGCCTTCGACGAACGCTGTGAAAAAGGTCAGGTTCTGGCGGAACTGCGTGATCTCCAGCTCCTGCTGCAGGCTTATCTGGTTGTGATGACCGGGCACCGCTTCGTGCAGCGTCAGCGCCGGCAGCTCGAACAGCGGGCGCTGGTCGAGCTGGGTCGTGTTGACGTAATAGGTGCCGGCGATGCCGTTCGCCGGGCTGCCCGGCTGGTAATAGGCGGTCGTCGAACCTTCTGCCGTCGCCGCCGGGATTTCGCGGATCGTGTAGGGTAGGCGCGGCAGGCGGTCGAACAGCTTGGGCATCTGGCCGTCGATGGTCTTGGTCATCAGCCCGACCTCGGCCATCAGCTCGTGCGGCGTCTTGGCATAATATTTCGGATCGGTGCGCAGCATGACGATGTATGCCGTGCGGTCGCCCTTAAAGCCGGTGGCGGCGACCAGCGCATCCATCTCGCCGCGGATGCGTGTGACTTCGGACAGGCCGAGCCCGTGGATCTGCTCTGCCGTCATCGCCGTCGTGGTCTGCTGGCGGATCAGAAACTCGTACCACGCCTTGCCGCCGGGCAGGTCCGTCGCGCCGATCGTCTGTCGGCACTTCGGCGCGTATTCAGTGCGGTAGAAGGCGGCGTACCGCGTATAGGCCGGGTTGACCTTGTCCCGGATCGCTACCTGCGCGCGCGCCTGCAGTGCCGCCCAGTCGGCATCGGCGATGCTCGCGGGCCGGGTCAGGAACGGCTGGTAGAAGCGCGACTTCGCGGGATCAGCAAATACTTCGCCGGTGATCTGTTTCTCGACGCCGCCAAGGACCGCGCACGACAGGATCATGCCGTCCTTCAGCGCCTGGCGGGCCACGGCGGTGGACGCTTCGGCATAGGCCGGCACCTTGTCCAGCCGGGCGATATAATTGTCGTAGTCGGCGCGTTTGTAGAACGGCAACTGCACTGGCAGGTCGGCGAACTGGCTGTACCAGCCGCCGCTGTTGCCGAAGTTGATGGCGCGCTGCTTGAAGCCATTGGCCTCGACGGTGTCGGCGAGATTGCGCCGCACGATCGCCTTTTCCGTGCGCCCGGCCGGGGTCAGTCCGGTATCGGGGATCGCCGCGAGTCGCTTCAGGATGCCGGCGAGGTAAGTAGTCTGGCGATCGGCCTCGGCCAGCGACGGGTCGCCGAGCTCGTCATCCTTGGCGTGGTTGCCCAGCAACGAAGCAAACAGCGGGTTGCGGTCGAGGGTATAGCGATAGGCGTCGTCCTGCACTGCCCTGAGATCGGCGGCGGGGTCCGCAAATGCCGGGACAGCGACCAGCCCGGCCAGCAACAGCAGACAACGCATCGACAATCTCCCCCTCACCGAACCAGTATAACGCGGCGCCGGGCGTTGGAAATGGCGACACCGGCGGCTCGGCCGCTGGCTGTTTACCGGAACCAGAGCCGCCGCGGCAGGCCTTGTGCCCACAGCAGCGCGGTAAGGTCGCCGTGCCGGACGTGCGCGTCTGCCGCCGCCGCGGCCTTCGGCTTGGCGTGGTAGGCGATGCCCAGACCGGCCGCCTCCAGCATCGGGATGTCGTTCGCGCCGTCGCCGACCGCAAGACACGCCGCCATGGGCACCCCCGCCGCGAGCAACTCCGCCCGTTTGGTCGTCGCATCGACGACCGGCCGCGCCACCGTGCCCGTCAACCGGCCATCGGCGATGTCGAGCCGGTTAGCGAAGACGCGCTCGAAGCCGATCTCCGCAGCCACCGGTTCCGCGAACGCGGTGAAGCCGCCCGAGACCAGGATGGTCTTCGCTCCGCCCGCCCGCATCGTCCGCACCAGCGTCACCGCGCCCGGCATCAGCCGCACCCGTTCGTCCCGGCAGCGCGCGATGACGGCGGCGTCCATGCCGTTGAGCAACGCCACCCGCGCGTCGAGCGCCGCGACGAAATCGAGCTCGCCGCGCATCGCTGCCTCCGTCACCGCCGCGACCTGCGCCTTCAGGCCGGCATAATCGGCGAGTTCGTCGATGCACTCGCACTGGATCATGGTCGAATCCATGTCGGCGATCAGCAGGCGCCTGGCCCTGGGAAGCGCTGCGTCCTGGACGATGACATCGGCGTGGGGCAGCGCCGCCTCCAGCGCGGCGCGCAAGTCCGCGCCGCCGCCGCCCCGAAGATCCGCCGCCTCGCCGTCGTCAAGCCACGCTGCCGCGCCCGGCTCGGCCCCGGCACCGCGCAAGGCATCGCTTGCCACGGCGAGGTCCGCCGCCGACAAGCCGGGTGCGATGAGCGTGGCGATGAACATGGCTGCCCCTGAAAAGCCGGTGGTCGCGGTTATCGCGGGCGCGACCGCGACCGGCAAGTCGGACGCCGCGCTGGCGCTCGCCGAGGCGACCGGCGGCACGATCATCAACGCCGACGCCAGCCAGCTCTACGCGGACCTCGCCATTCTCAGCGCCCGGCCCGGCGCGGCCGACATGGCACGCGCGCCGCACCGGCTGTACGGCACGGTCGACGGGGCGGTTGCCTGTTCGGCCGCCGCCTGGGCCGCGCTCGCCCGCGACGAGATCGACGGCGCGCTCGCGGCGGGGCGCCTACCGATCCTGGTCGGCGGCACGGGCCTTTACCTGCGTACGCTGCTGCACGGGATCGCCGCGGTGCCCGTCATTCCCGCCGCCGTCCGCGAGACCGTCCGCGCCCTCGACACGCAAGCCGCCCGCGCCGCGCTAGCCGCCGCGGACCCGGACGCCGCCACGCGCCTGCACCCCGCCGACCGCCAGCGCACGCTGCGCGCGCTCGAAGTCGTCCGCGCCACCGGTCGCACGCTCGCCGGCTGGCAAGCCGCAGCGACCGGCGGGATCGCGGCTACCCATCACGTCGTTGCAAGCGTCATCGAGCGCGACCGCGACGACCTTTACCGCCGCTGCGACGCGCGGGTCGACGCGATGCTGGTGAACGGTGCGTTGGCCGAGGTCGCGCGGCTGCTTGCCCGCACGCTGCCCGCCGACCGTCCGGTGTTGCGCGCCATCGGCGTCGCGCCGCTCGCCGACCATCTCGCCGGCCGCGCGACGCTGGCGGACGCTCGCGACCGGATCGCGCAGGACACCCGCCGCTACACCAAGCGCCAGTCGACCTGGTGGAGAAACCAGACGCCGGACTGGGCCCGCCTCGACGGTGCCGCGCCGGTCGCCGAACAGTCATCCATCATCCAGAGATCGTTAAGCCTCCGCTGTTAGCGTCGGCAGGCCAAAAGGGGGAGCCCAGCCATGCCGAAGCTGTATCGTTCGATCGTCGCCGCCGTCGCCCTGCTTGCCGCCATTCCGGCCGCTGCACAGGTTTATGTCTTTGGCGATAGTTTCGTCGATTCCGGGAATGCCCGGATCGGCACCCTCCCCTTCAAGCCGCCGTTGCCGTTCACCGCCGCCGATCCCGACCAGGGCTATTTCCAGGGGCGATTCGGCGACGGCTACAACTTCGCCGACATCATCTCCAAGCGGCTGACCGGCGGCTATGCGACGCCCTATCTTGCCGGGGGGATCAACTATGCGGTCGGCGGCGCTCGGGCGGCCAGCGACGCCTTCATCGCGCCGTTCCCGCTGCCGATCCCCGGCCTGCCGACCCAGCGCGCCATCTACGAAGGCCAGTTCGGCGGCAGCTTCGTCGATCCGAACGGCACCTATCTGCTGGTCTTCGGCAACAACGACGTCGGCGCGATCCAGAGCGGCGACATCGGGCCCCTGACGGTCAGCCAGTACGAGGACCTGTACGTCGCCAACCTGGTCGACGCGATCCAGGACCTGAACGACGGCGGCGCCAAGGACATCCTGCTGTTCGGCGTGCCCAACCCGAACGAAGCCGAGGGCGTGGCGCTCGACATGAAGCTCGACGCCGCGATCGCGGCGCTGTCACCGACGCTGACCAGCAACTTCCTGTATTTCGACTTCTTCACCTTCTTCGCCCAGCTGCAGGCGCACCCGACCGCGTTCGGCCTGACCGCCGACGTCGACTTCACGACGCCGTGCATCGCTGTCCAACCGGTGATCAACCAGAGCGTCGACTGCACCGGTTACTTCAGCTTCGACGGCACCCACGTCACCAAGCCGGTGCAGCTCGAGATCGCGCGGCTGGCGCTGGCCCAGGCCGGGCTCGCCACCATCCCCGAGCCGGCGGTGTGGCTGCAGCTGATCCTCGGCTTCGGACTGACCGGCAGCATTATGCGCGCGCGGCGGCAGTTTAGCGCAATTTAATAACCCGTTATCGGCTTGACGCGGCAATTTTGATACCGTAACCGGCGCCCACCCGATTGTTCGAGAGCGCGCCGCCATGCCTGCCACCCTGACCGGAGCCGAGATCGTCGTCCAGGCGCTGACCGACCTCGATGTCGAAATCGTCTTCGGCTACCCCGGCGGCGCGGTGCTGCCGCTCTACGATGCGCTGTTCAAGCAGACGCGCATCCGCCACATCCTCGTCCGCCACGAACAGGCCGCGGTCCATGCCGCCGAAGGCTATGCGCGCAGCACCGGCAAGCCCGGCGTCGTGCTGGTCACGTCGGGCCCCGGCGCGACCAACGCCGTCACCGGCATCACCGACGCGCTGATGGACTCGATCCCCATCGTCGTGCTGACCGGTCAGGTGCCGACCCACCTGATCGGCTCCGACGCCTTTCAGGAGTGCGACACGGTCGGCATCACGCGCCACTGTTCAAAGCATAACTACCTCGTCAAGGACGCGGCAAAGCTGGGCGACACCATCCACGAGGCGTTCTATATCGCCACTTCGGGCCGCCCCGGTCCGGTCGTCGTCGACCTGCCCAAGGACGTGCAGGTCGCCCACGCCCGCTATGAGAAGCCCGGCCAGATCCGCCACAAGACCTACCAGCCGCAGATCAAGGGCGACCTCGCGGCAATCGAGGCCGCGGTCGAGATGCTGGCGGCGGCCGAGCGCCCGATCCTCTACACCGGCGGCGGCGTCATCAACGCCGGGCCGGGTGCTTCGCTGCTGGTCCGCGAGCTGGCGCGGCTGACCGGCGCGCCGGTCACCTCGACGCTGATGGGGCTGGGCGCGATGCCCGACGCGCACCCGCAGTTCCTCGGGATGCTCGGGATGCACGGCAGCTATCAGGCGAACCTTGCGATGAACCGGTGCGACCTGATGGTCTGCCTCGGCGCGCGCTTCGACGACCGTGTCACCGGGCGGCTGGATGCGTTCTCGCCGGACAGCCGCAAGATCCACGTCGATATCGACCGCTCGTCGATCAACAAGATCGTCCGTGTCGACCTCGGCATCGTCGGCGACGTCGGCCATGTGCTGGAGGACATGATCAAGGTCTGGCGCGCCCGCGGTCACCGCGCCCAGGACCTCAAAGCCTGGTGGGCGCAGATCGACGGCTGGCGGGCGAAGGACAGCTTTGGCTACGACCAGCAGGGCAGCGATATCCTGCCCCAGCACGCGGTCAAGCGGCTGTGGGCGGCGACGCATCACCTCAAGCCGATCATCACGACGGAGGTCGGCCAGCACCAGATGTGGGCGGCGCAGCATTTCGGCTTCGACGGCCCGAACAAGTGGCTGACCAGCGGCGGCCTCGGCACGATGGGCTATGGGCTCCCGGCGGCGATCGGCGCGCAGCTCGGCAACCCGGGGTCGCTGGTCATCGACATTGCCGGTGAGGCGAGCATCCAGATGAACATCCAGGAGCTTGGCACCGCCACCCAGTACCGCCTGCCGGTCAAGGTGTTCGTGCTCAATAACGAGTATATGGGCATGGTCCGCCAGTGGCAGGAGCTGAACCACGGCGCGCGCTATTCGGAGAGCTATTCGGATTCGCTCCCGGATTTCGTCAAGCTGGCCGAGGCCTATGGCTGGAAGGGCATCATCATCGAGCGCGAGGATGAACTCGACGCCGGCATCGCCGCGATGCTGGCGCATGACGGCCCGGTGTTCGTCGACTGCCGGGTGTCGAAGCTGGCCAACTGCTTCCCGATGATACCGAGTGGCGCGGCGCATACCGACATGATGCTGCACGCGGGCGAGACGGTCGGCGAGGCGGACGAAGACGCGAAGGCTTTGGTGTGATGATGGTCCAACAACTCCCCTCCCCCCTCAAGGGAGGAGGGAGATGAAATCCGCACCCGCAGAACGTCACACCCTCTCCATCCTCGTCGACAACGAGGCGGGCGTGCTGGCGCGCATCGTCGGGCTGTTCTCGGCGCGCGGCTACAACATCGAGAGCCTGACCGTCGCCGACGTGTCCGACGATCATCTCGTCAGCCGCATCACCGTGGTGACGAGCGGCCCGCCCGCCGTGATCGAGCAGATCATGGCGCAGCTCGACCGGCTGGTGCCGGTGCACCGGGTACTCGACCTGACCGCGCTCGGCCCGCACGTCGAGCGCGAGCTGGCGCTGGTCAAGGTCGCGGGCACCGGCGACAAGCGCGTCGAGGCGCTGCGGCTGGCGGACATCTTCCGCGCCCGCGCCGTGGACACGACAACCAGCAGCTTCGTCTTCGAGATCAGCGGCTCGACGTCGAAGGTGCAGAGCTTCGTCGACCTGATGCGCGAGGTCGGGCTGGTCGAAGTCGCCCGCACCGGCGTCGTCGCCATCGCGCGCGGCGCGGAAGCCGTCTAATCCACCCCCCAGACTACTGACAGGAACGAACACCATGCGGGTTTACTACGACGCCGACGCCGATATCGGCCTGATCAAGGGCAAGCAGGTCGCCATCGTCGGCTATGGCTCCCAGGGCCACGCGCACGCGCAGAACCTGCGCGACAGTGGCGTGTCGGAAGTCGCGGTGGCGCTGCGCCCCGGCTCGGCGACCGCCGCGAAGGCGCAAGGGGCGGGCTTCAAGGTCATGTCGAACGCCGACGCGGCGCGCTGGGCCGACGTGGTGATGATCCTCGCGCCCGACGAGCATCAGGCGGCGATCTATGCCGACGACCTGCACACCAACTTGCGTGCCGGCGCGTGCCTCGCCTTCGCCCACGGCCTCAACATCCACTTCGGCCTGATCGAGCCGCGCGCCGATTTGGACGTGATCATGATCGCGCCGAAGGGTCCGGGCCATACCGTCCGCTCCGAATACCAGCGCGGCGGCGGCGTGCCGTGCCTGATCGCGGTCCACCAGGACGCCAGCGGCAACGCGCACGACCTCGGCCTCAGCTATGCGTCGGCGGTGGGTGGCGGCCGCTCGGGCATCATCGAGACCAATTTCCGCGAGGAGTGCGAGACCGACCTGTTCGGCGAGCAGGCGGTGCTGTGCGGCGGCCTCACGCACCTGATCCAGGCGGGTTTCGAGACGCTGACCGAGGCCGGCTATGCGCCCGAGATGGCCTATTTCGAGTGCCTGCACGAGGTCAAGCTGATCGTCGACCTGATGTACGAGGGCGGCATCGCCAACATGCGCTATTCGATCTCGAACACCGCCGAGTACGGCGACATCACGACGGGCCCGCGCATCATCACGGCGGAAACCAAGGCCGAGATGAAGCGGGTGCTCGCCGACATCCAGGGCGGGCGGTTCGTGCGTGACTTCATCCTCGACAACCGCGCCGGTCAGCCGGAATTGAAGGCGTCCCGCAAGGCCGCCGCGGCGCATCCGATCGAGGAGGTCGGTGCCCGGCTGCGCGCGATGATGCCGTGGATCGGCAAGAACAAGCTGGTCGACAAGGCGGTCAACTAGTCGTTACCCTGCCGCCGGGTGAAGAAGCGCGGCCGTTCCTTGATCAGGTGACGCTGGACCCGCACCGAGCGGGTGGCGATGCGGATTTCGTGGAGGAACAGCAGCAGCCCGGCCGACAGCAGCACCATCGCCCCGACGAACAAGGTCGCGACCACCGGCGACCAGTTCAGCAGCAGCACGTCGCCCAGGAACAGGATCGCGACGACGACGCAGACCAACAGCGCCGAGGTGGTGCACAGCCCGACCGCGTACTGGACCGCGACCATGCGCCGGTCCAGCATGACGAGCAGGTCGAGCGCCGCCTCGCGCGCCGGCTCGGGCATCGCCTCGATCTCGGCCTCGATGCGGCGGGCGCGGTCGACGACGCGGCCAAGGCGCGCGGTCAGCACGTTCAGGATCGCGCCGATGCCCGACAGCAGGAACACCGGCGCGACCGCCAGCTGGATATTATGGGCGATGGCGTCGACGGGAGCGATGGCGGGCATCCGCCCAACGTGGGGCAGCCGGCCCGCCACCGCAACCGTCAGGCGGCGAGTGCGCGCCGCCGCCGCGCCGCCGCCCCGACCACCGCAAAGCCGGCGATGGCGAGCAGCCAGGTCGCGGGCTCCGGCACCGCCGCCGCGCCGATGACGGGGGCCAGCGCAGCCGCGCCGTCACCGAAGCTCAAGTCGCCCGGATCGTCGAACCGCACCACGTCGGGCAGGTCGGCCTCGAAGGCGAGCAGGTCGGTTGCGCCGAAGCCCACGGCACTGAGCGTGAGGCCGGCATAGGCGGCGACACTGTTGCCCGAGATCACGTTGTTGCGGCCACCGACGATGTTCATGCTGGTCCGCCACCGCGCGCCCGCCTGGGTGGTCAGGATGTTGCCGATGAACTGGCTGTCGACGCACTCGTAGCAGGCGATGCCCTGCGGATAGCTGGTGTCGACGCGGTTGCGCAGGAACTTGAAGCGGATGCCGCCGCCGTCCTTGCCGTTGAACGAGGTAAAACCCTGGGTCGCGCCGGTGGCGGTATTGTCGCTGATCTCGATGTCGGACTGCGGCGCGTTGCCGGCGATGCTCCACAACTGCACGCAGTCGGGATGCGCGCCGGGCGTGATCGCGGTGCCCGAGCAACTGTTGCGCGAGACCAGGATGTTGTGGCTGTCGGCGACGTTGAAGCCGTCGTTCGACGCGCGGATCGACTGGTTGCCGGTCAGCTTGCCGTTGGTGACGGCAATGAAGCCGACACCGAGGCGCAGGCCGGTGAAGATGCCCTTGTCGATGGTGATGCCGGTCGAACTGCCGACGTCGATGCCATGGCTCGACGTGCCGTTGCCGTTGACCTTCGGGGCGGAGAACAGGATCCGGCTGCTGCCCGAGACGCGCACCGCCGCCGCCATCGCCGCGCTGGTGCTGCCGTAGGTGCCGCCCAGCACCCGGACGTTGTCGATACGCGACAGGCTGAGCGTGTCGGTGAAGGTCGCGCCGCGGGCGTCAATGGTCAGCGCGGTGGTGAAACTGCGGTCCTGCAGCGCGACCCGGCCAAACGTGCCGCTGAGCCGGATCGTATCGCCCGCCTTGGCGGCAGCGAAGACCGCCTTCCAGGTGCTCGCCGTCGCGGTGCGTGTGGCAGCATTGGCCGGTAGTGCGGCGGCGAGCGTCAGCGCCCCCGCCAGGCAGGTTACGGTACGCAACATTGAAATCTCCCCGGTGGCGACCCGCCACCTTTTCCCTGATGACCCGCGACGGTCCAGGCCAGCGTTACCCTGCTGACTTGCTTGTCAAATCTTCGCGACCCCCGCCGCAGATCATCTTTTAGGGGAGGTTGGTTAACGCGCCGTGACATTCTGCTTTCGTAATAACCCCGTATTGCCCCGCCCTGACGGGTGCGCGGTTCGGGCTGGACAGCGCGCGCGTGCCTGTCCTAGGTTCACCCCATGACGTTCCGGACCTTCACGATCGAGCTGCGACTTACACGCCCCTAGGCGTGCCCGGCCGATATCGGCCGGCGGCGCGTCCAGGGGATCCGCCGCCCGTCCCGCGACCGACACCGAAAGTCACCACGCCATGACCGACCATATCCGTATCTTCGACACGACGCTGCGCGACGGCGAGCAATCGCCCGGCTGCTCGATGAACCTCGAGGAGAAGCTGCGCGTCGCCGCCCAGCTCGAGGCGCTCGGCGTCGACATCATCGAGGCCGGTTTCGCCATTGCCAGCGAGGGCGATTTCGAGGCGGTTACCGAGGTCGCGAAACAGTGCGAGCGCGCCGTCGTCGCCAGCCTGGCGCGCGCCTCGCTGGCCGACATCGACCGCGCCTGGGCGGCCGTGCGCCACGCCAAGCAGCCCCGCATCCACACCTTCATCGCAACCTCGCCACTGCACATGCGGGTCAAGCTGAACAAGTCGCCCGAAGCGGTGCTCGAGGCGATCCGGCAATCCGTTACCCACGCCCGCAACCTGTGCGCCGATGTCGAATGGTCGGCCGAGGATGCCACCCGTACCGATCCCGACTATCTGTGCCGCGCCGTCGAGGTGGCGATCCGCAGCGGCGCGACGACGATCAACCTGCCCGACACCGTCGGCTATGCGACGCCCGAAACCTATGGCGCGATGTTCCGCGATGTCCTGGAGCGGGTTCCCGACGCCGACAAGGTGATATTCTCAACGCACTGCCACAACGACCTCGGCCTTGCCGTCGCCAACACGCTGGCGGCGATCATGGCGGGCGCGCGCCAGTGCGAGGCGACGGTGAACGGCATCGGCGAGCGCGCCGGCAACGCCGCGGTCGAGGAGATCGCGATGGCGATCCGCGTCCGCCACGATGTCCTGCCGGTGCGGACCGGGATCGTCACCACCGAGATCACGCGGGCGTCCCGGCTGGTCAGCGGCATCACCGGTATGGCGGTTCAGCCCAACAAGGCGATCGTCGGTGCCAACGCCTTCGCGCACGAGAGCGGGATTCACCAGGACGGCATGATCAAGGACAGCTCGACCTACGAGATCATGACGCCCGACAGCGTCGGTCAGGGCGCGACCAACCTCGTGCTCGGCAAGCATTCGGGCCGCGCCGCGTTCAAGCAGAAGCTGGGCGAGCTCGGCTACGACCTCAGCGACAACGAGTTCGGCGACGCCTTCAAGCGCTTCAAGGATCTCGCCGACGCCAAGAAGGCGATCTGGGACGAGGATATCGTCGCGCTGGTTGACGACGAGGTGCTGCGCGGCCACGATGCAATTCAGGTCCGCGAGGTCGAGATCCATTGCGGTACCGGCCCGGCGCGCGCCATCCTGACGCTCGAGATCGACGGGGTCGAGGCGACCGCGGCGGTGCGCGGCAACGGCCCCGTCGACGCGCTGTTCAACGCGGTCCGCAAGCTGGTGCCCCACGACGGCACGACGTTGCAGCTGTACCAGGTCCACGCGGTCACCCAGGGCACCGACGCCCAGGCCGAGGTGTCGGTGATGCTGGCCGAGGACGGTCGTACGGTGCGCGGCACCGGTGCCCACAACGATACGCTGGTCGCCAGCGCGCGCGCCTATGTCAACGCGCTCAACAAGCTCGAGGTGAAGCGCGGACGGAGCGCGCTTTCGGCGGCCGGATGAGCGACCGGCGGATCTTCGCAACGCCGTCGACAAGGGCCGACGCCCGGGTCACGGCTCAGCCGAACTGGCCGGCCATATAGGCACGCGCCTCGGGCGCGCGCGGGTTGGTCATCACGTCGTCGACGTCGCCGGCCTCCAGCACGCGGCCCATGTGGAAATAGGCGACGCGCTGCGCGATCCGCGCCGCTTGCTGCATATTGTGGGTCACGATGACGACGGTCTGGGTGGCGCGCAGCCGGTCGATCAAATCCTCGACCTTCATGGTCGCGCCGGGCCCGAGTGCCGAGCACGGCTCGTCCATCAGGATCACCTCCGGCTGGATGGCCAGCGCGCGGGCGATGCACAGCCGCTGCTGCTGCCCGCCCGACAGCCGCAGCGCCGACGTGCCGAGCCGGTCCTTGACCTCCTCCCACAGATCGACGTCGCGCAGGCATTGCTCGACCAGCGCATCGGCTTCGGCGCGGTCGTTGACGAGGCCGTGCAGCTCGGCACCGTAGACGATGTTGTCGCGGATCGAGCGCGCGAACGGGCTCGGCTGCTGCGATACCCAGCCGAGGCGGCGGCGCAACTGACAGGCATCGCGCTCTTTGGCGATGTCCTTGCCGTCGAGTTCGATCCGCCCGGTCTGGGTCAGGCCGGGGATGTTCTCATTCATGCGGTTCAGCGCCCGCAGCAGCGTGGTCTTGCCGCAACCCGACGAGCCGATCAGCGCGGTAACCTCATACTCGTAGATATCGAGGTCGACGTCTTTCAGCGCGTGCTTGCGGCCAAAATCGTACCAGACGTTGACCTGGCGCGCGCTCATTTTGAGCCGCTGCCCGGCGACATGACGGCTCTTGCCGAAGGTCAGCCGCCGGTCGAGAATATCGATGCCGCTCATGACCGTCTCCGCTGCCCACTACCGTACCCGAGTCCGGCGGGCACCGGCAACGGGACAGTCAGCGGCGACCGAACAATTTCTCGAGGTCGCCTTTGGCCAGCTTAACCCATGTCGGGCGGCCATGGTTGCACTGCCCCGAATGCGGGGTCACCTCCATCTCGCGGAGCAGCGCATTCATCTCGGCGACCGACAGCGTCCGCCCGGCGCGCACGCTGCCGTGGCAGGCCATCGTCGCGGCGACGGCATCGAGTTTTTCCTTTAGGCCGAGCGCACTGCCCCAGCTGGCGAGATCGTCGGCAAGGTCGCGGATCAGGCCGTGGACGTCGGTTGTCCCCAGCAGCGCCGGGGTGGCGCGGACCAGGACCGCGGTGCGGCCGAACCGCTCGACCTCGAGCCCGACCTCGGCAAGTTCGGCGGCATGGTCCGCGACGCGGGCGGCGGCGAGCTCGTCGAGTTCGACGACTTCGGGCAGCAGCAGCGCCTGTGACTTGACCCCGCCGTTAACCAGCGCACGGTTCAGCCGTTCGAGCGTCAGCCGCTCGTGCGCGGCGTGCTGATCGACGAGGACCAGGCCGTCTTCGGTTTCCGCGACAATATAGGTCGCGGCGATCTGGGCGCGGGCGACGCCCATCGGGAAGGCGTTGAGCGGCTGCGGTGCTTCGGTCCGGGCGAAGGGTTGGAACGGGGTGTGCGCGTCGGCGAACATCGTCGGACCGGGCGGCGCTGGGGACGGCGGCAGCGGCGTCGGCTGTTCCACGTGAAACGCCCCGAGCGCGAAGCTCGCCGCTGTCGTCGAGGCGCGGTGGCCGGCGCTGTCGAGCGCGCGCCGCAGCCCGCCGACAATGAGGCCGCGCACCAGCGCCGCGTCGCGGAAGCGCACTTCGGTCTTGGCCGGGTGGACGTTGACGTCGACGAAGTCGCCGGGGACATCGAGGAACAGCGCCACCACCGGATGCCGGTCGCGCGCCAGCAGGTCCTGGTAGGCACCGCGCACCGCACCGACGAGCAGCCGGTCGCGCACCGGGCGGCCATTGACGAAGAGGAACTGGTGATCGGCGACGCCGCGGTTGTAGGTCGGCAGGCCCGCCAGCCCGCCCAGCCGGAGGGTTCCAGGTAGTTCGTCCGCCCCGGTGCGGACGAACTCCCGCTCCAGATCGAGCGGCACCGCATTGTCGGCGAAATCGAGGCCGAGCAGCGCGCCCAGCCGCGCCGGCAGGCCGCTCGCGGCCTCCGCACCGAGCAGCCGCCGGCCGTCGTGGCGCAGCTCGAAGGCGACGTCCGCGCGCGACATCGCCAGCCGCCGCACGACGTCGACGCAGGCCTGCAGCTCCGACCGCTCGGACTTCAGGAACTTGGCGCGGGCGGGCACGCGGGCGAACAGCCCCTCGACCGTCACCCGCGTGCCGGGCGGCAGCGCGGCGGGGCCATCGGCGGTGACGGCACCGTTGTCGACGGTCAGCGCCCAGCCCGCCGCCCCGGCCGGCCGCGACGCCAATGTCAGCCGCGCGACGCTGGCGATCGACGGCAGCGCCTCGCCGCGAAAACCCAGCGTCGCGATCGCGGCGAGGTCGTCGCCGGGCAGTTTCGAGGTGGCGTGGCGCTGCACCGCCAGTCGCAGTTCGTCGGCGCTCATGCCGCAGCCATCGTCCGTGACCGACAGATACGCGACGCCGCCCTCCGTTAGTTCGATCAGGATGCGCCGCGCACCGGCATCGAGCGCGTTTTCGACCAGCTCCTTCAGCGCCGCCGCCGGACGTTCGACGACCTCGCCCGCGGCGATCTGGTTGACGAGATGGTCGGGCAGGCGGCGGATCGGCACGGCACTGCTCTAGCGCGTTCCGCCGCGCCCCGCATCTATCGTCCTTGCAAATCGCCGTGCCGGGCGCATACACGCTGGGCTTCGCCCGCCGCGCCACTTTCCCACAGGTCAGCCCCGCCCCATGTCGCTCTTCAGCCGGATGTTCTCGTTCCTCAGCCAGGACATGGCGATCGACCTGGGAACCGCCAACACCCTGGTCTATGTCCGGGGCCGCGGCATCGTGCTGAACGAGCCGTCGGTGGTCGCCATCGAGACGATCAAGGGCCATCGCACGGTCAAGGCGGTTGGCAACGACGCCAAGCTGATGATGGGCAAGACGCCGGGCAACGTCGAGACCATCCGGCCCCTGCGCGACGGCGTCATCGCCGACATCGATGTCGCCGAGCAGATGATCAAGTATTTCATCGGCAAGGTCCACACGTCGAAGTTTCCGCGCTTCCCAGAAATCGTCATCTGCGTGCCGTCGGGCAGCACCTCGGTCGAGAAGCGCGCCATCCGCGATGCGGCCAACAACGCCGGGGCCAGCGCGGTCTATCTTATCGAGGAGCCGATGGCGGCGGCGATCGGCGCGGGCATGCCGGTGACCGAGCCGATCGGCAGCATGGTCGTCGACATCGGCGGCGGCACCACCGAAGTCGCGGTGCTCAGCTTGCGCGGCCTCGCCTACACCACGTCGGTGCGGGTCGGCGGCGACAAGATGGACGAGGCGATCGTCAACTATGTACGCCGCAACCATAACCTGCTGATCGGCGAGATGACCGCCGAGCGCATCAAAAAGGACATCGGCACCGCGATGGCCCCCGCCGACGGCATCGGCCGGACGCTGGAGATCAAGGGCCGCGACCTGATGAACGGCGTGCCCAAGGAAATCACCATCAACCAGGCGCAGATCGCCGATGCGTTGTCCGAACCGGTCGGCACGATCGTCGAGGGCGTCCGGCTGGCGCTGGAGAACACCCAGCCCGAACTCGCCGCCGATATCGTCGACCAGGGCATCGTGCTGACCGGCGGCGGGGCGCTGCTGCATGGGCTCGACCAGGCGCTTCGCCAGGCGACCGGGCTGCCCGTCACCGTTGCCGACGATCCGCTGACCTGCGTCGCGCTCGGCACCGGCCGCGCGCTCGAAGACCCCATGTACCGCGGCGTGCTGACGACCGCGTAACCCAGTTGTAGGAGCCGGGGCGTGGATTGGTCGCCCCCATCACGACGATCCGCCAGCCGGCGCGAGCAGAACCTCGCGCTGATCGGTGCGGTTGTGTCCGGCGCGGTTATCGCGGTCGGCGTGCTGATGCTGCTGATCGACCGGGTCAATCCGGACCAGGGTTCGCACCTGCGCGGGGCAGCGCTCGATGTGACGACCCCGGTGTGGAGCGTGGTACGCGCCCCGGTCGACGGGCTGGCGCGGTTGAACGGCGACGTCTCCGATTATTTCGACGCGATCGACAAGAATCGTGCGCTCGCCGTCGAACTGCAGGCGAGCCGCGCCGCCGCCCAGCAAGCCGGTGCGCTCGCCGCCGAGAATCGCCAGCTCCGCGGCCTGATGAAGGTGGTCGAGCCCCAGGTCCGGCTGATCGCCACGGCGCGGCTGGCGGGTGCCTCGTCGGGCGGCGCGCTGCGCTCCGCGGTGATCTCGGCGGGCAGCCGCGACGGGGTGCGGCCGGGCCAGCCGGTGCGCGCCGCCAGCGGCCTGATCGGACGGACACTGGAAACCGGAGGCCATGCGGCGCGCGTGCTGCTGCTCACCGACCCCGCCAGCCGGGTACCGGTCATCGTCGAGCGCACCGGCCAGGCCGCGCTGGTGACGGGCACCAACAGCCCGCAAGTCGAGGTCCGCGACCGGATAAGCGATGACGTGCCGCTGCGCATCGGCGACCGGCTGGTGACCTCGGGCGACGGCGGCATCTTTCCACCCGGCATTCCCGTCGCGGTGGTCAGCCGCGTCGCCGAGCCACCGCTGGCGCGTTTGGTCGCCGATCCGCACGGCGTCGGGCTGGTCAGCGTCGAGACCGCGTATCTACCCGTGCCGCCGCCACCCGCGGCGGCGAGCGCGGTACCGGTGCCCCGCGGGGCCGTCGGCGGGCGCGCCAAGCCGGTTGCACCGGCCGCGATCATCGTCCTGAAGCCCGGCCTGAGCCCCGCCCCCGCGCCCGCCGCCAAGCCGCCGCGATGAGCGCCGATTACCGCCTGCGCTCGCCCGCCGACAGGCTGCGCTGGCTCGCCGCCTCGTGGCGGGCGGCCGTCCCGGCTGCGACTATCCTGTTCCTGCTGTTCCTGATGACCGTGCCGATCGTGCTGCCGTGGCCGGCGCTGCCGCAGCTCGGCCTGCTCGGCGTCTTTGTCTGGGCGATCTTCCAGCCCGGGCTGATGCCGCCCTATGTCGCCTTCGTCCTGGGGCTTATCGCCGACCTGCTGTTCGGCCTGCCATTCGGTGTCGAGGCCACGCTGTTCGCGCTGACCGCGCTGTTCGTCCGCATCTTCGAGCGGCGCTTTGGCCATCACCGCTTCGGCTTCGATTGGGGCATCGCCGCGCTGGTCGCCGTCGCGCACGGCGGGCTGGGCTGGTGGTTCCTCGGCATTGCCGGGGTCGACGGGCCGCTCAGGCCGCTGCTGCTGCAGGCGCTGACCACCACCGCCGCCTATCCGCTGGTCGTCCTGCTGTGCGCGCGGTTGCAGCGCAGCTGGCTGGCATGAGCAGCGACGCCGTCGACCCGCTATTCTCGCGCCGGGCGTTGCTGATCGGCGGCGGCATGGCGGCGATCGGCGGCACGCTGGCAGCGCGGATGACCTATCTCGCGGTCTTCGAGGGCGAGAAATACCGCCTGGCGTCCGAGGACAACCGGGTGTCGCTGCGCCTGATCCCGCCGCGCCGCGGGTGGATCGTCGACCGCGCCGGCCTGCCGCTGGCGTCGAACGCCCCCGACTACCGGATCGAGCTCATCCCCGAACAGGTTGCCGACATGGCGGGCACCTTGCGGGCCATCCAGGCAGTGCTGCCGCTGATGCCCGAGGAACTGGCGCGGATCGAGGCCGATATCGTGCGGCAGCCGCGCTACATGCCGGTCGAGATCGCCCACGGGCTTGCCTGGCGCGACTTCGCGGCGCTCAACATCCGACTGCCCGACCTGCCCGGCCTGGTGCCGGTGGCGGGTTTCGGCCGCGTCTACCCTGGCGGCGAGGCATTCGGCCATCTGCTCGGCTATGTCGCCGCGCCGACCCCGGCCCAGTATCAGAAAACCCGCGACCCGCTGCTGATCTTCCCCGGCTTCAAGCTCGGCAAGGACGGCATCGAGCGCACCCAGGATGCGGGGCTGCGCGGCGTCGCCGGGGCGCGGCGGGTCGAGGTCAACGCCCGCGGCCGCGTTATCCGCGAACTCGACACCAAGACCGACACGCCGGGCACGACCGTCCGCCTGACCATCGACAAGGGGCTGCAGGCCTATGCGGCGCGGCGGCTGGTCGACAACTCGGCCAGCGTCATCGTCATGGACTGCCAGACCGGCGACCTGCTGTGCATGTGCTCGATGCCTGCGTACGACCCTAACGTCTTTTCGACGCGTGTGCCCGCCGACCTGTGGAAGGCGATGCAGGCGAGCGACCATACGCCGCTTCTCAACAAGAGCGCGCAGGGCCTGTATCCGCCCGGCTCGACGTTCAAGATGATAACCGCGCTGGCCGCGCTGAAGGGCGGCATCACGCCGGATCAGGGCGTCGTCTGCAACGGCAAGTACCGCCTCGGTCGCGGCATCTGGCACTGCCATAGTCGACGCGGCCACGGGGCGGTCGACATGCATACGGCGATCTCGAAAAGCTGCGACGTCTATTTCTACACCTACGGTCGCGCGGTGGGCGTCGAGGCGATCGCGCACGTCGCTCGCGAGTTCGGTTTGGGGCAAAAGTTCGACCTGCCGCTGCCCGGCCAGGCTGCCGGCCTCGTCCCCGACGGGGCGTGGAAGGAACGCCGCTACAAGACCGAATGGACGATCGGCGAGACGCTCAACACCTCGATCGGACAGGGCTATCTGATCACCAACCCGCTGCAGCTTGCGGTGATGGCGGCGCGGCTGGCGAGCGGCCGCCGGATCGAGCCGCGCTTGCTCGCCGACGGTCCGCGCGCGCCCGCGCCGCCGCTCGACATCGCGCCCGAGCATCTCGCCATCGTCCGCCAGGGCATGAGTGACGTCGTCAACGCTCCCGGCGGCACCGCGACGCGCGCCCGCATCATGGTCGACGGGATAGCGATGGCGGGCAAGACCGGCAGCGCCCAGGTCCGCCGCATCTCCACCGCCGAACGCCGCCGCGGCGTTATCCGGCAGGAGGCGTTGCCGTGGAAATACCGCGATCACGCGCTGTTCGTTGCCTTCGCGCCCGCCGAAAATCCGAAGTACGCGGTCAGCGTCGTCGTCGAGCACGGCCAGCACGGCAGTACCGCCGCCGCGCCCATCGCGCGCGATGTGCTGACCTATTTGTTCGAACCCGAGCGCGCCAATCAGGTGCTCGGCGTCATCGAGGCCGACCTAGCGCGCCGCAAGGCCGCCGCCGAAGCCGCAGCGTTGGCCGCCGCCACGGCCGCGCCCGAGACCGCGCCGCCGCCGGACGCCGCCGGCCCGGCCGCGACGACCGAGTAGCGGCCATGCTGAACGGCCTCTGGACCCTGCGGCTGCGCCAGATCCCGTGGGGGATCGTGGTCATCATCGTCGCGCTCGCCGGTTTCGGGCTGGTCGTGCTCTACTCCGCCGCCGGCGGCCATTTCGACCCCTGGGCGTCGCGCCAGGGCATCCGCTTTGCCGTGCTGCTGGTGCTCATGCTGGCACTGGCGCAGGTGCCCCCTGCATTCTGGCTGCGCTGGGCCTATGTGCTGTACGGCGCGGTGCTGGTCGCGCTGGTCGGCGTCGAGATCGTCGGCGCGGTCAAGGGCGGCGGCCAGCGCTGGCTCGACCTCGGCGTCATGCAGCTGCAGCCGTCGGAGTTTATGAAGATCGCGATCATCCTCGCGCTTGCCCGCTTCTATCAACACGTGCCGCGCGCCCATGCAACGACGCTGGCCGGTCTCGCGCCGCCGTTGCTGTTGATCGCCCTGCCCGCCGCGCTCGTCATGCTGCAGCCCGACCTCGGCACGGCGCTGTCGATCAGCTTCGGCGGGGTCGTCGTGATGTTCCTCGCCGGCGTGCGCCTGTGGCTGTTTCTCTCGGCGGGCGGGGCGCTGCTTGCGGCGCTGCCGGTCGTTTGGACGATGCTCCACGATTATCAGCGCAAGCGCGTGCTGATCTTCATCGATCCCGCCAGCGACCCGCTCGGCGCGGGCTATCACATCACCCAGTCGAAGATCGCCATCGGCAGCGGCGGTCTGACCGGCAAGGGCTTCCTTGCCGGCACCCAGAGCCACCTCGACTATCTGCCCGAGCTCCAGACCGATTTCGCCTTCGCGACGATGGCCGAGGAATGGGGCGTGCTCGGCGGCGTCGCGATCATCGTCGGCTTCGGCCTCGTGCTGGCCTGGGCGATCGGCACCGCGCTGAACGCTACCACGATCTTTGCCCGGCTGACCGCGATGGGCCTCGCGTTCACGCTGTTCTTCTATCTTGCGATCAACATGATGATGGTGATGGGCCTGGCCCCGGTGGTCGGCATCCCGCTGCCGCTGATCAGCTTCGGCGGCTCGGCGATGATGACCGTGCTGATCCTGCTCGGCATCGTCATGGGAATCGCGCGCGCCGACAAGATACGGCGCTTGTCATGAGCCCCCACGCTTGCTAACAGCCCGCTCCGCTTCGGCGCGGACGTATAGCTCAGTTGGTAGAGCAGCTGACTCTTAATCAGCGGGTCCCAGGTTCGAACCCTGGTGCGTCCACCATCCCTCGACATCGCGGTCCGTGCCCGCTAACGCTTACCGCCGAGGGGCTTGCTCCTCGAATGATCGCGCCGGTGTCCCCGTGAGGGGGCTTAAAACGGGAATGCGGTGCGGGGCCTCGGCCCCAAAACCGCGGCTGTCCCTGCAACTGTGAGCGGATAGCGCGAGGCACAGGGTCCGATGAGGACCAGCCACTGGGGGCAACCCTGGGAAGGCGTGCCGGGCGCCGTGACCCGCGAGCCAGGAGACCTGCCGGCGCACCGGTCGCTCTTGCCTTGGTCCAGGGATTGGCCGCGGCACGGTCCTCCGTCTGAGCGACGAACCTGCGGCTGGGGCCGCACTGGTTCGCGGGCTCGGCGCACTGGCGTCCGTCGCTCCCGATGCGCCAGCCGTTCGCGCGGACGCCCCGGCTTCGTCGCTCAACGATGCCTGGGGACCGACCCGATGCGACCGATTATGACTTTGGCAGTAATTTCGCTTGCCCAGCCGTTGTCCGCCCAGAACCTGGCCGAAGGTTATAGTCCCGACACCATCGTGGTCACCGCCTCCCGCCTCGGCACGATCCCGGTCGACCAGCTGGGTGCGTCGGTGACGGTGCTCGACCCGCAGGCGCTCGACCTGCGCCAGACACGGCAAGTGTCTGATATTCTTCGCGATGTGCCCGGCGTCGCGGTCAGCCGGGCGGGCGGGGTCGGCGGCCTGACCCAAATTCGGCTGCGCGGCAGCGAGGCCAACCACGTGCTCGTCCTGATCGACGGCATCGAGGTCAGCGACCCCTATCAGGGCGAGTTCGACTTCACGACGCTGATCGCCGACGAGGTGGCGCGCATCGAGGTGCTGCGCGGCCAGCAGTCGTCGCTCTACGGCTCCGATGCCATCGGCGGCGTCATCCAGTATCTGACGCTCGGCGGGCGCGAACAGCCGGGTCTCAGCGCGCGCCTCGAGGGCGGCTCGTTCGGCACGGTCAGCGGCGGCGCGCGGGCGGCGGGCGTGGCGGGCGACCTCGACTATGTCGTGACCAGCTCCGCCTATCACACCGGCGGCCTGCCCAACGCCATCGGGGGATCGCGCGACCTCGGCGCGGACCAGGTCGGCGCGTCGGGCAAGCTGACGTGGTCGCCGACCGAGACCTTCAAGCTGACCGGCGTCGCCCGCTACAGCTGGACCAGGGCCGACTTCAACAACAGCGACTTCGACGCCGCCTCGCCGACGTTCGGGCAGATCGTCGATACGCCGGGCGCCTATTACACCGCCCGCGCGCTGTTCGGGCTGGTGAAGGGCGAGCTCAACCTGCTCGACGGCCGCTGGACGAGCGCGTTGACGGCGCAGGTCGCCGACAGCCGCCGCCGCAACTACAGCGCCTTTGGCCTCGATTTCGGCGACAACGGCACCCGCTACAAGGGCAGCTTCGACAGTGCGATCCGGTTCGGCTCCGACCGGGTGCAGCACAAGATCACCGCCGCCGTCGACGTCGAGCGCGAGGAATTCCGCAACTCCTCGCCGGCCTCGCCGTTCGTGTTCACCGGCCAGCGCCACACCGACAATGTCGGACTGGTCGGGGTCTATGACCTCGTCGTCGACGACCGGCTGGCGCTGGGCGCGTCGGTGCGGCACGACTTCAACACGCGCTTCGCCGACGCCACGACGTTCCGGGTCCAGGGCAGCTACAAGTTCGCCACCGGCACGCGGGTTCGCGCCGCCTATGGCACCGGCGTCAAGAACCCCGGCTATTTCGAGCTCTATGGCTTCTCGTCGGGCCAATATATCGGCAACCCGGACCTCCGGCCCGAAAAGTCGAGGGGCTGGGAGGCCGGCATCGAGCAAAGGCTCGGCGGCTGGGGCACGGCGGGGGTGACCTATTTCCGCAGCCGGCTCGACAACGAGATCTACACGACCTTCGGCCCGGCCCCGGACTTCACCTCGTCGGCCAACCGCGACACGCGATCACGCCAGCGCGGGGTCGAGGCGTTCGTCGCGGCGCGGCCGGTGCCACAGCTGCGCATCGACCTCGCCTATACTCATCTCGACGCGCGCGAGGACGGCACGGTCGAGGTCCGCCGTCCGAACGACATCGGCAGCGCCAATGTCACGGTGTTCGGCAAGGACGAGCGCTGGTCCGCCACCCTCACCGCCCGCTACAACGGCGAGCAGCGCGACGTCGCCTTCACCGACCCGTCGTTCGTCCCGGTCGCTGTCCGGCTGGCGGACTATGTGCTGGTCAACCTCGCCGGGTCGGTCCGGGTCGGCGGGCGTCTGGAGGTCTTCGGCCGCATCGAGAACCTGTTCGACGAGGAATACAGCCAGGTGTTCAGCTATGCCTCGCCGGGCCGCGGCGCCTATGGCGGGGTGCGGGTGCGGTTCTGAACGCGCTCGCCGCCTTGGCCGTGGCCCCCTTGCAGGTGATGTCGATCAACCAGTGCGCCGATCAGCTGGTGCTGGCGCTGCTGCCGCCGGCACGGATCGCGTCGGTGAGCTGGCTGTCGCGCGACCCGGCGACGTCGGCGATGGCAAACGCGGCCGCCAAGGTGCCCGTCAACCATGGCAGCGCCGAGGAGGTGCTGCGCGCCCGCCCGGGGCTGGTGATCGCCGGAATCTATACCACCCCGGCGACGCGGGCGCTGGTCCGGCGGCTCGGCCTGCCGATGCTCGAGATCGGCGCGGCGGACGACTTCCCGGCGATCCGCGCGCAAATCCGGCAGGTGGCGCGGGCTGTGGGTGCGGTGCCGCGCGGCGAGGCGCTGGTCGCGCACCTCGATGCCGGGGTGGCGCGGCTGGCGGCGTCCCCGGGTCCGCGGGTCCGCGTAGCGGCGTGGGACAGCGCCGGGTTCGCGGCGCGGCCGGGGTCGCTGTATGCCACGCTGCTGGCGGCGGCGGGGGCGGACAATGTCGGGGCGCGGGCGGGCAGTGCGCCCGACGTCGAGACCTTGCTGCGGCTGAACCCGGCGCTGCTGGTCCGCGGCGGGCAAGGCGCGCGCGAAACGCCGCGGGGTGACCGCGACCATCCGGTCGTGCGCCGCCGGTGGGCGGGCCGCACCGTCGTCGTGCCGCCGACCGCGACGATGTGCGGGACGCAGTTATCCGCCGACGCGGCGCTGGCGCTGCGCGCGCAACTGCGGGCGACCCAGCCATGACCCGCGCGCTGATCCCCGCCCTGCTCGCGCTGCTCGTTGCGGCGATGCTGGCGTCGCTGCTCGCGGGGCAGGTCTGGCTGACGCCCGCCGACGTGGTGCGCGGCCTCGGCGGCGGGCCGTCGCTGGCCGGGTTGATCGTGTCGGAGGTGCGGCTGCCGCGCGTCGTGCTGGGCGTGCTGGTCGGCGGCATCCTCGGCCTGTCGGGGGCGGTGCTGCAGGGGCTGCTGCGGAACCCGCTCGCCGAGCCGGGGCTGCTCGGGGTGTCGTCGGGGGCATCGCTCGGCGCGGTGATCGCCATCTACTACGGCGTGTCGGGGACGCTGACGCTGGCCGCGCCGGTGTTCGGGCTGGCGGGCGCGCTGGTCACCGCGGGCACCGCGCTGGCACTGGCGCGCGGCGGCGGCACCGCGACCCTGATTCTGGCGGGCGCGGCGGTGTCGGCGATTGCCGCGGCCGGGGTGGCGCTGGCGCTCAACCTCGCACCCAACCCCTATGCCGCCTACGAGATCACGACGTGGTTGCTGGGAAGCCTGGCCGACCGCAGCTGGGACCATGTCGAGCTCGCCGCGCCGTTCATCGCGGCCGGCGCGGTGCTGCTGGCGCTGACCGGGCGCTCGCTGGACGCGCTGGCGCTCGGCGAGGCGCAGGCGGAGAGCCTCGGCATCGACGTCCGCCGCACCCGCCTGCTGGCGCTGGGCGGCACCGCGCTCGGCGTCGGCGCGGCGACCGCGCTGACCGGCGCGATCGGTTTCGTCGGGCTGGTGGCGCCGCATCTGGTGCGCCCGCTGGTCGGCCACCGGCCCGGCGCGACGCTGGTGCCGGCGACGCTGGCGGGCGCGATCATCGTGACGCTGGCCGACATCGCGGTGCGCGTCCTTCCCAGCCCGCCCGAACTGAAGCTTGGCGTGCTGGTCAGCCTGATCGGCGCGCCGTTCTTCCTGTGGCTGGTGCTCCACATGCGCGGGCGGATGCCATGATCGCGCTGGCGGGCGTCGACGTGCGGCGCGGCGGACGGCTGGTTCTGGACGGTATCGACGCGGCCTTCGCAGCCGGCCGCCTGACCGCCGTCATCGGCCCCAACGGCGCGGGCAAGTCGACGCTCCTCGAAGTCGCCGCCGGGTTGCTCGCGCCCGAGACCGGTACGGTGACGCTCGACGGTGCCGTGCTGCCCGGCCGCGTCGCGCTCGCCCGCTGCCGCGCCTACCTGCCGCAGAACCCGCGCGTCGACTGGCCGATCAGTGTCGAGCGGGTGGTCGCGCTCGGGCTGTCCTCCGAATTGCCGGCGTTCGGCAGGCTGCCCGCCGCGTTCAAGGCGCGCATCGACGCCGCGCTCGCGGCGCACGACCTGTCGGGCCTGCGCGACCGCCCGGCCACCGCGCTGTCGGGCGGCGAACTGGCGCGCGCGATGCTCGCCCGCGCGACCGTCGGCGACCCGGCGCTGCTGATCGTCGACGAGCCGACCGCGGGCCTCGATCCGCGCCACGCCATCGCCGCGGTGACCATGCTGCGCGCCCGCGCCGACGCCGGGCGGACGGTGGTGATGGCGATCCACGACCTCGACCTGGCGCTGCGCGTCGCCGACGACGTGCTGGCGCTCAAGGGCGGGCGCGTACACGCCGCGGGGCCGGCGGCGTCCGTATTCACGGCGGCCGTGCTGGCCACGCTCTACGATGTCGATGTGCGGGTCGCGGACGGCGCCGTCCGCTTCGGCTGACCGGTCTATTCCGCCGCGATCGCCTCGAAGCCTTCGACGCGCGCCGCTGCCAGCTCCAGCAGCCGCTTCTCCAGCAGCTTCAGCCGCGAGGCATTGTCGATCTTCTGACCCGTCAGGTCGGTCAGGTAGAAGGTGTCCGTCGCCCGCTCGCCGTAGGTCGCGATATGCGCGCTGTGGATGGTCAGCCGGGCCTGGAACAGCGCGTAGGTCAGGCTGTAGAGCAGCGCCGGCCGGTCGAGCGCCGCGACCTCGACGACGGTATAGCGGTTCGACGCCTTGTTATCGATCAGCACGTTGGGCTCGACGCGGAACACCTCGGCGCGCCGCCGGGCAAGCGGACGCGCCGCCAGCCGGTCGGCGAGACGCACCTTGCCGGTCAGCACGTCCTCGATGGTGCGCTTCAGCCGGGCCAGCTGCTGGCTTTCGGCGAATGGCCGGCCGAACGGGTCCGCGACGATGAAATTGTCGAGCGCCTGGCCGTCGCGTGTCGTGTGGATGCGCGCGTCGAGGATGTTCGCACCCGACAGGCTGATCGCGCCGGCGACGCGGTAGAACAGGCCCGGATGATCGGCGGCATAGACCGTGACCAGCGTCGTGCCGCTCGCCCCGTCGAACTGGGTGCCGATCGACAGGGGCAGCTTCTCGAAGTCGGCGCGCTCGATCTGGACCGCGTTCTTGACCAGCACGTCGGCCGGTTCGGCAACCCAATAGGCCTCGCTCATCCGCCGGGCATAGGCGTCGAACTCCGCCTTCGGCCATTCAAGCTCGGCGGCCAGCGCCGCTTGCTTGGCCGTGACGCGCTCGCTGCGGCCCTTCTGCTTGTGTCCGAGGCGCAGCACTTCCTCGGCGGCATCGTACAGCTCGCGCAGCAGCTGGCCCTTCCAGCCGTTCCAGACGCCCGGGCCGACAGCGCGGATGTCGACGACGGTCAGGATAAGCAGCAGGCGCAGGCGCTCGGGACTGGCGACGGCCTCGGCGAAATCGAGGATCGTCTTGAAGTCGCTCAAGTCGCGCTTGAACGCCGTCGACGACATCAGCAGGTGATAGCGGACCAGCCAGGCCACGGTTTCGGTCTCGGCGGCGCTGAGGCCAAGGCGCGGGCACAGCTTTTCGGCGATCTCCGCCCCAAGCTCGCTGTGGTCGCCGCCGCGGCCCTTGGCGATGTCGTGGAGCAGCACGGCGATATAGAGCACGCGGCGCGACAGCAGCTGCTGGACGATCGCCGACGACAGCGGGTGGTCGGCCTTGAGCTCGCCCGCCTCGATGCGGGCCACCAGCCCGAGCGCACGAATGGTGTGCTCGTCGACGGTATAGTGGTGGTACATGTCATACTGCATTTGCGCCACGACACGGCCGAAGTCGGGAACGAAGCGGCCGAAGACGCCCGCCTCGCTCATCCAGCGCAGCACCCGCTCCGGGGTCTTCTGCGAGGTCAACAGGTCGAGAAATAGCGCATTGGCGCGCGGGTTCTTGCGGACCGCCTCGCCGATCAGGTGCGCATCGCGGCCCGCCTGCCGCATGGTGAGCGGGTGAACTTCCAAGCCATGCGCGTCCGCCAGCGTGAACATCTCGATCAGGCGGACGGGATCGTGCCGGAAGAAGTCGTCGGCCGGCACGCCGATCCGGCCGGCGCGCATCGTGAACCCGGCCAGACGGCGCGGCCGGCGGGTAAAGCTGGGCAGCCACGACCCCCTCGCGAACGTCTCCTCGACGTGGCTGAGGAACAGGCCGGTCAGATCGCCGACCTGCCGGGCAATCAGGAAATAATGCCGCATGAAGCGCTCGACCGCGGCCATCCCGGCCCGGTCGGTGTAGCGCAGGCGGGCGCTCAACTCGCGCTGCACGTCGAAGGTCAGCCGCTCCTCGGCGCGCCCGGCGATGTCGTGGAGGTTGACCCGCACCGCCCACAGGAAGTTCTCGGCGCGGCGGAACATGGCGAGCTCGGGCGCGGTCAGCAGACCCTTGTCGACGAGCTGGTCAATCGTCTCCACCTGGTAGGCGAACTTGCCGATCCAGAACAGGGTGTGGAGGTCGCGCAGGCCCCCCTTGCCCTCCTTCAGGTTCGGCTCGACGACGTAGCGGCTGTCGCCCATGCGGGTATGGCGCTCGTCGCGTTCCTTCAGCTTGTCGGTTATGAAAGTACGCGCATTTCCGGCAACGATCTCCTTCCAGAAACGCGCGCTTGCCTGGTCATAGAGCGCCTGGTCACCCCAGACGAAGCGCGCCTCAAGTAAAGCCGTGCGGATCGTCAGGTCGGACCGGGCCATGCGAATCATATCGTCGAGCGACCGCGTCGCGTGGCCGACCTTGAGCTTGAGGTCCCACAGCAGGTAGAGAATCGTCTCGATCACCTGCTCGCCCCAAGGCGTTTGTTTCCAAGGGGTCAGGAACATGATGTCGACGTCGGAGAACGGCGCCATCTCGCCGCGGCCATAGCCGCCGACCGCGATGAGCGTCAGCCGCTCCGACGCGGTCGGGTTGGCCACCGGCACCAGATCCCGGGTGACGAAGTCGAAGACCAGCCGCAGCAGCTGGTCCATCAGGAAAGCCTGAGCGTGCGCCTGGTCGCGGCCGCGCGAGGGAGCAGCACGCAGGCGGCGGGTCAGCTCGGCGCGGCCCGCCTCGAGCACGTCACGCGCAATCGCGGTCGCCCCGGCGCGACGCCTGGCCGTATCCCGCTCGGTATCGGCCAGGGCGCGCAAGCGGTCGGCGACGACGCGGCGGTCGATGATGGCACGCCGGTTGGCGATGTTGTCGAAGCGGGAGGCCATCCGGACTAGATAGGCGCTTCCGACCGTGCGGGTTAGCCCCCGACCGTGACCGCGGCAACCGGCGCGTTGGCGGTGCCGGCCGGCGCCGACATCAGGTCGCGCAGGAACACGCCCTTGTCGACGGTCAGCGTCTTGGGGTCGCCCGCCGACGAGCGGATCGACGGGTCGATGCGGCTGGCCCCGGTCTTGTCGAGCAGGTTCTGCTCCGACTGCGATTTCGGCGGCACCTGCACGCCGGGGCCGAACAGCGCTTCCGCCGCCTGGCTCTGGGTGGTGGCGTCGCCAATCGGGCGCGGCTCGCCCGGGCGCGGCGGGGTCAGCGAATAGTCGGGCGGCACGACCAGCGGCGCATTGCGGCTAATCGCGAACTCGTCGGGGCCCTTGGCCCCGCCGATGCCGGTCCGGCTGCCGCAACCGGCCAGCACCAGCGCCGCCGCGATCAGAATTAGGGAAGCTCTCATGACAACTCCTTGGCAGGCCCGCGCACCAGCAGCGCCCGCACCAGCAAAATCACAACGCCGACGCTTATAGCCGCATCGGCAACATTGAAGACATATTTAAAGTCGAACCACCCGTAAGCGACATGAACGAAATCGATGACGTAGCCGAGCCGGATACGGTCGGCGATATTGCCTGCCGCGCCGCCAAGCACGAGGCCGAGCGCGATGACGTCGCCGCGCACCCTTTCGCGCGCGATCCACACCGCGACCAGCAGCGCGATCGCCGCGGTGCCGGCGGTGAGCAGCCAGCGCGCGAAGTCGGTCGAGGCGGGGAACAGCCCCATTGAGACGCCGACGTTCGCCACCCAGGTCAGCGTCAGGAACGGCGTCACCTCGACCCAGCCGACCTGCTGTAGCCGGACGACGTGGACGATCCAGTATTTGACCAGCTGGTCGGCGACGAACACGGCGAGCGCCAGCACATAGCCGATACGGGCGAGACGGCTAGGCATGGGCAACGGCACTCGTACAACGACCGCACAGGCCGGTGTCGGTAACGACGTCGGGGAGATAGCGCCAGCAGCGTTCGCAGCGGGGGTACTCCGAAACTTCGACACTGACCGCGTCGTAATCCCTAGCTTTGAACTTCGTTTCCGAGATGATGCACAGCTCTGTGAAATCAATTGAGTGCATCAAATCGACGCTCGTCGGGTCCGACCCGATGATCACCGAAGCCTGGAGGCTCGAACCCAACTTCTTTTCACGGCGCATCGGTTCGACATTCATCGTCACGAAGCTCCGAAGCTCCCGCAGCCGCTCCCACCGCGCCGCCAGCGCTTCGTCGCGCCAGTCGCCGATCACCGGCCACTCGCTCAAATGCACCGAGCCCGCCTCGGGAAAGCGCGTTCCCCACGCCTCCTCGGTGGTGAACACCAGAACGGGCGCGAGCCACTTGACCAGCGCGTCGAACAGCGTGTCGAGGACGGTCCGGTAGGCCCGCCGCTTCGGGTCCGCAGGCGCGTCGCAATAGAGCGAGTCCTTGCGGATATCGAAGACGAACGCCGACAGGTCGTTGTTGACGAACACCGACAGCGCCGAGACATAGCCGTTGAAATCGAAGTTGCCGACCGCCTCGCGCAGTGTCGCGTCGAGCTCGGCCAACCGGTGCAGCACCCAGCGCTCGAGCTCGGGCATATCGGCGGCCGCTACCCGCTCGGCGTCGCCGAACCCGTCGAGCGCGCCGAGCAGGTAGCGCAGCGTGTTGCGCAGCTTGCGGTACTGGTCGCTGACACCCTTCAGGATCTCGTCGCCGATGCGGTGGTCTTCGGTCGCGTCGACGGTCGCGGTCCACAGCCGGACAATGTCGGCGCCGTAGGTTTCCATCACCTTTACGGGATCGGTGGTGTTGCCCAGCGACTTCGACTGCTTGAAGCCCTTGGCATCCAGCGTCATGCCGTGCGTCATCACCGCCTTGTAGGGCGCGCGGCCGCGGGTGCCGCAGCTTTCCAGCAGCGACGACTGGAACCAGCCGCGGTGCTGGTCCGAGCCTTCGAGGTAAAGGTCGGCGGGCCACGACAGCTGCGGCCAGCGACCGCTTTCGAGCACGAAGGCGTGCGTGCAGCCGCTGTCGAACCAGACGTCGAGGATATCGTCGATGCGCTCATAGTCGGCGGCATCGCGCTCGTTGCCGAGGAACACCGCCGGGTCGGTCGCCCACCAGACGTCCGCGCCGCCCGCTTCGATGGCCTCGACGATGCGGGCGTTGACCGCCGGGTCGCGCAGATAGTCGCCGGTGCGGCGATCGACGAACAAGGTGATCGGCACGCCCCACGCACGCTGGCGGCTGAGCACCCAGTCGGGACGGCCCTCGACCATGGCGCGGATGCGGTTCTCGCCGCGCTCCGGCACCCAGCGGGTGTCCTTTATCGCGGCGAGGGCGGTTTCGCGGAGGGTCGCTCCCTCCCCCCCTCGGGGGGAGGGAGCGTCCATCGGCACGAACCATTGCGGCGTCGCGCGGAAGATCAGCTTGGCATGGCTGCGCCAGCTGTGCGGGTAACTGTGCGGATAGTCCGCGGTCGCCGCCAGCAGCGCGCCGGCGTCGCGGAGGTCGCTGCAGATCGGCCCGTCGGGGGCGTTGAACTTCGCGTTGATGACGCTGCCCTGCCCGCCGAGCCACGCCCAGTCGGCGCGATACCGCCCGTCGCCCTCGACCGCGAACACCGGTTCCAGCCCGTTCGCCTTGCACAGCAGGAAGTCGTCCTCGCCGTGGTCGGGGGCCATGTGGACGAGACCGGTGCCCTGCTCGGTGGTGACGAAGTCCCCGGCGAGGAACGGTCGCGGCCGCGCGAAGAAGCCGCCGAGATGGTGCATCGGGTGGCGGGCGATGGTGCCGGCGAGGTCGGCATCCGAAACTAAGGGCGTCCCCTGCAATAGAACGACGGCCGAAGTTGCAGTATCAAGACGACGATTGAACTCAATGACTAGCTGACGCGCAACTAGGAATTTTCGGCCACGTAAGTGCGAGGCTCGCTCTTGCGCTGTGGTAGTCAGCCGCGCACGCAAAAGGATATCAGCGGGTTCACGAATATCAATCACTTCAACCAGCCCGTACTCAACCTCCGGCCCATACGCGATCGCCTGGTTGACCGGGATCGTCCACGGCGTCGTCGTCCAGATCACCGCATGCGCGCCGACCAGTTCGGCGATCGGCGACTCCACGATCTCGAACGCCACGTCGATCTGGGTGCTAACGATGTCGGCGTACTCGACCTCGGCCTCGGCGAGGGCGGTCTTCTCGACCGGCGACCACATCACCGGCTTGGCGCCCCGGTACAGCTGGCCGCTATCCGCGAACTTGAGCAGCTCGCGGACGATGGTCGCCTCGGCGTCATAGTCCATCGTCAGGTACGGGTGGTCCCAGTCGCCGCCCACCCCGAGGCGCTTCAGCTGCTCGCGCTGGCGGTCGACCCAGTGCTGCGCATAGGCGCGGCATTCGGCGCGGAATTCGGCCGCGGGCACCTCGTCCTTGTTGCGCTTCCTGGCGCGGTATTGCTCCTCGACCTTCCACTCGATGGGCAGGCCGTGGCAGTCCCAGCCCGGCACATAGGGCGCATCCTTGCCGAGCAAAGTCTGCGTCCGCACCACCAGGTCCTTGAGGATGTGGTTGAGCGCGTGGCCGATGTGGATGTCGCCGTTGGCATAGGGCGGGCCGTCGTGGAGGATGAACTTCTCGCGGCCATGCCTCGCGGTGCGCAGCTGCGCCTCGAGCCCGTCGCCCAGCCAGCGGGCGAGGATTTCGGGCTCCTTGGCCGGCAGCCCGGCCTTCATCGGAAAGTCGGTCTTCGGCAGGAAGACGGTGTCGCGGTAATCCATGGTCGGCGTGGCTCTAGCGGAGTGCCGCGCGCGCGTCACGCGCATCGGCGGCGATCTGCGCCCTGAGCGCGTCGAGGCTGTCCAGCTTGGCCTCCGGCCGCAGCCAGGCGATCAGCTCGACCGCCAGCTCGCGGCCATAAAGATCGCCGTCGAAATCGAACAGCCACGCCTCCAGCAGCTCCTTCGGCGGCTCGATCATCGGTCGGATGCCGAGGTTGGCGACGCCGTCGTAGGTTGCGCCCGCGTGCCGGACCCGCACCGCATACACCCCGTAAGCAGGGCGCAGATACGGCCCGAGATCGAGGTTGGCGGTCGGGAAGCCAAGGCTGCGCCCCAGCTTGTTGCCGTGCTCGACGGTGCCGACGATGGTGTAGGGCCGGGTCAGCAGCGCCGCCGCGCCCTGCGGGTCGGCACCCTGCAGCAGCGTCCGGATGCGGGTCGAGGAGATGGTGCCGCCGGCGTGCGCCACCGGCTGCACGACCTCCGCCGAAAATCCGTGCGCCTGGCCCATGACGGCGAGCGCGTGGACGTCGCCCGAACGCCCCTTGCCGAAGGTGAAGTCGTTGCCACTGACGACGGCGGCGGCACCGATGCGGTCCTGCAGCCAGTCGCGGCAGAAGCCCTCTGCGGTCTCCGCCGCCAGCGTGCGGTCGAAGGGCAGCACCACCGTGGCGTCCATCCCGAACGCCTCGAACAGGTCGAGCCGCTGCTGGATGCGGGTCAGCGCGAACGGCGGCGCATCGGGGCGGAACAGCCGCGCCGGATGCGGATCGAAGGTCGCGACCAGCGCCGGGCGGCCCTCGCTGCGCGCCTTGGCCAGCGCGCGGCCGACGACCGCCTGATGCCCGCGGTGGAAGCCGTCGAAATTGCCGAGCGCGACGACGCCGCCGCGCAAAGCCTGCGGCACGACGCCCCCGCCGAAGATGCGCTCCATGCCGGTGCGTGTAGCGGTCAGCGCGTCAGGCGGGCAACCCCGCCATCAGCAGCCGCCGGACGTTGCCGCCCATGACCTGGGCGATGGCCGCGTCGCTGAGCCCCGCGTCGATCAGCGCCTGCGTCACCGCGTCGAGGTGCGCGGTGTCGAAGCCGGTGGTCACCGAGCCGTCGAAGTCGCTGCCCAGCCCGACATGGTCGATGCCCGCGACGCTGATCGCATGGACGATCGCCCGTGCCGTCGCGGCCGGGGTCGGCGCGCACACCGCGGCGTCCCAATAGCCGATGCCGATGACGCCGCCGTTCTTCGCCAGCGCGCGCAGCTCGTCGTCGGTCAGGTTGCGGTTGGTGTTGCAGGTCGCCTTGACGCCGCCGTGGCTGACCACGACGGGGCGCGCCGCCAGCCGCATGATGTCGGCGAAGCAGGCGTGGCTGCAGTGCGCGACGTCGACGATCATGCCCTTCGCCTCCATCGTGCGCATGACCTTGAGGCCGAACGGGGTCAGCCCGTACCTGCGCTCGCCGTGCATCGAGCCGGCGAGCTCGTTGTCGAAAAAATGCGCCAACCCGATCATGCGGAAGCCGGCATCGTAGAGCCGGTCGAGGTTGGCGAGCTTGCCTTCGAGGTTCTGCGCGCCCTCGACCGACAGCAGCGTGCCGACCGGGCCGTTGCCCAGCGCGGCGAGATCGCGCTGCGTCAGCACCAGCCGCAGCGTCTGCGGGTTCGCTGCCACGTCGCGGTGCAGCTTCTCCGCATGCCACAGCGAGCGTTCGAGCAGCGACCCCCACGTCCGCACCGGCTGCAGCTGCGCGATCGCCAGCAGCGTGATGTTGTCGGTCTTGTCGGAATTGCTCTCGTAATTCTGGTTCTTCGGCGTCTTGGTCACCGACGACAGCACCTGCAGCGCGACATGGCCCTGCTGCAGCCGCGGCAGATCGACGTGCCCCCGCGTCGCGGCCTCGGCGAAGTCGCGTTTCCACAGCAAGGTGTCGGCGTGCAGGTCGGCGATGAACAGCTTCGCGTGCAGCGCCCTGGCGCGGTCCGACACCGGCCAGACGCCGCTGCCCTGAATACGGTTCATGCCCGCCTCGGCGATGCCGGGGCCGAAGGTGAGGAAGGCCGCCAGCGCCACGACGACGAGGCCCAGCAGCCCCAGCCCGATCTTCCCGCCGCGCGTCATGCGTCCCCCCGTTCCAGCGTCACGAAACTATACGCCGGCTGGTCGCCCTGCGCGGCATGATCCTGGCGCGCCGTCTCGCGCCATTCCGGACCGAATGATGGCAGGAGGGTGTCGCCCGCCGGCGCGGCATGAACCTCGGTCAGCTGGACGTGCGTGGCGAAGGGCAGCGCATCGGCATAGACCTGCGCGCCGCCGATGATCGCGACTTCCGGGGCACCGGTGGCGAGCGCTTCGGTAAGGCTGGCGGCGACGGTCACGCCCTCGGCGCGCCAACCGGGGTCGCGGGTCAGCACGATATTGAGCCGCCCCGGCAGCGGCCGGCCGATCGACTCGAACGTCCGCCGCCCCATGACGATCGGCTTGTCCATCGTCAGCCGTTTGAAATGCGCGAGGTCCGCCGGGATGCGCCACGGCAGCGCATTGTCGCGACCGATGACGCCGTTGTCGGCGCGCGCGACGACCAGCGATACGATCATCGGAGGGTCGCTCCGCTGCGTCACACCGCCACCGGCGCGCTGATCGCCGGGTGGGGGTCGTAGCCGTCGACCACCACGTCCTCGAAGCGGTAGTCGAGGATCGACGGCGGGCGGCGGGTGAAGCTGAGTTTGGGGAACGGCTTGGGTGCCCGCGCCAGCTGCGTCTCCACCAGCTCGGCGTGATTCAGATAGAGGTGGCAGTCCGCCCCCATCCAGACGACCTCGCCGGGCAGCAGGTCGCACTGCTGGGCGAGCATCCGCAGCAGCATCGACGCCTCGAAGATGTTGAAGGCGAACCCCAGGCCGAGGTCGCACGACCGCTGGTAGAGGATGCCCGACAGGCGCGACCTGCCTGAAACCTGGGGCGCGACGAAATACTGGTAGGTCATGTGGCACGGCGGCAGCGCCATCCGGTCGAGGTCGGCGACGTTCCAGCCGGTGAAGATGTGCCGCCGCGACGCCGGGTTGTGGCGCAGGCCGTCGACCAGCGCGGCGATCTGGTCGATGCCCTCCACGTCGCCCGGAAAGCGCGGCCAGTGCCGCCACTGATGGCCATAGACCGGGCCAAGGTCGCCCCACTGCGCGGCAAAGGCATCGTCGTTCAGCAGCCGCGCCTCGAAGGCGTCGCGGTCCAGCGTCTCGCCGGTCGCCTGCCGGTACTTTTCCAGCGGCCAGTCGGTCCAGATATGCACGCCGTCGCGGACCAGCGGCACGATCGAGGTCTCGCCGCCGAGGAACCACAGCAGCTCGCGCACCGCGGTCTTCCAGAACACTCGCTTGGTGGTCAGGATCGGCACGGTGCCGTCCGACAGGTCGAAGCGCAGCGTCTCGCCGAACAGCGCGCGCGTGCCGGTGCCCGTCCGGTCGCCGCGCTCGACGCCATCGGTCCAGACCCGCCGTATCAGGTCAAGATATTGCGTTTCATGAAGATTCCGCGACTCGTTCATTACCCCTCATCGGGGATATTCCCCATTAACCCTAACGGCTGCATAAGCATCCTACCCTATCGAAAGGATGTCCTCATGGTCGCCGTCGTCACTGCCGCCAATCGTCCCGACCACGCCACGACGGTCGCGCAGATGCACCGCGACCGCAAGGCCGTCTTCGTCGATACGCTGAAATGGAACATCCCCGTCGTCGACGAGGAGTTCGAGATGGACGAGTACGACACCGAGGCTGCGGTCTATCTGATCGCCGAGGATCCCGAAACCGGTTGCCACCTCGGCTCGGTGCGGCTGGTCTGCACCTCGGGCCCGCATCTGCTCGGCGAGAAGTTCGGCTTCCTGTGCGAGGGCGACGTGCCGGTCGGCGACGACGTATGGGAGATCACGCGGCTGTGCACCATGCCCGGCCTGACGCCGGCAAGCGCGCTGAACATCCGCATGCAGCTGGTCATGGCGCTGGTCGAATACGCGCTGGCGAACGGCATCAAGCGCTATACGATGATGACCCACACCGCCTATTTGTCGACGTTGCTGGCGGTGGGCTGGGACATCGAGCCGCTGGGTATGCCGGCCGATATCGAAGGGCAGCCGGTCGGCGCGCTGGAGATCAGCATTTCGCCCGAGACGCTGCCGCGGCTGCGTCAGCTTTATGGTTTCCAGCGCCCGGTGCTCGGCAGCGGCCGCGAGCGATCGGCCCTGGCGGCGTAAGGGTGTCCTGACCCTTCACCCCGCGGTGTCGGTGACCGGGGACGCTCCGGCGCATCCCCGGACCTCAAGCAAACGGCCCTGCCCGTCTACAGGATTCAAGGGTGCGCCGGAGCGTCCGAAATCAGGCGAAAGCGGCGTCGACGAGCATTTTCAGGTCACGCTCCGGGCGTGCACCATAGTGACTGATGATCTCGGCCGCGGCGATCGCCCCCTGGCGCGCGCAGTCGGGCAGCGACCGGCCCGCGACGAAGCCGCCCAGGAAACCCGCTGCGAACAGGTCGCCGGCCCCGGTGGTGTCGAGCAGCTGCGCCGGCGGGCACGCCGGCACGACGTGGCGCGCACCGTCGGTCAGCACCACCGCGCCATGCTCGGAGCGGGTGACGACCGCGATGGTAGCGTGCTTGCCGAGTTCGGCCATCGCCTCGTCGAGGTTCTGGGTCTGGTACAGCGCGCGCACCTCGTTCTCGTTGCCGAACATCATGTCGACATGGCCGTCCAGCAGCCCGATGAAGTCCGCGCGGTGGCCCTCGACGCAGAACACGTCGCTGAGCGTGAAGGCGACCTTGCGGCCGGCCTCGCGGGCGATGCGGATCGCCTTCTTCATCGCGGCACGCGGGGCTGCCGGGTCCCATAGATAGCCCTCGAGGTACAGCACCGCGGCGGCGCGCACCGCCGCCTCGTCGATGTCGGCCTCGGTCAGTTCCTGGCACGCGCCGAGATAGGTGCTCATCGTGCGGTCGCCGTCGGGGGTGACGACGATCAGGCAGCGCCCGGTCGGCGGCCCGTCGGCGACGGGCGCGCTGTCGAAGGCGACGCCGGCGGCGCGGATGTCGTGGGCGAAGATCTGGCCGAGCTGGTCGTCGGCGACGCGGCCGAAGAACTGCGGCTTGCCGCCCATCGCGGCGACGCCGACGACGGTGTTCGCGGCCGAGCCGCCCGACACCTCGCGGGTGTCGGCCCCCATCAGCGCGTACAGCCGCTCGGCCTCGTCGGCGGCGATCAGCCGCATCGAGCCCTTGGGGATGGCGTTGCCGGTCAGGAAGGCGGGATCGGCGGTGACGATGACGTCGACCAGCGCGTTGCCGATGGCGAGAACGTCGATGTCGTGGGTCATTGCAGGCTTTCGATGCGGGACGGCGGTGCCTAGCCCTCCGCCTCCGCGCTGTCACCCTCGTCGACCGGCTCGACGTCGAGCAGCCCCGCCGCCTTGAGGTCGGCAAGGCCCGGCAGGTCGCGCCGCGACGCCAGACCGAAGTGCACGAGGAAGCCGTTCGTGGTGGCATATTGCAGCGGGCGGCCGGGTGTCTCGCGGCGGCCGGCGGGGCGCACCCAGCCGGCTTCCATCAGCACGTCGAGCGTGCCGCCGGACACGCCAACACCGCGGATCGCCTCGATCTCGGGGCGGGTCACCGGCTCGTGATAGGCGACGATGGCGAGCGTCTCGACCGCGGCGCGCGACAGCTTGGCGGGCCGCTCCCGCGACGGCGCGAGGACGTGTGCGAGGTCCGGCGCGGTCTGGAACAGCCAGCGCCCGCCCCGCTCGACGACGACGATGCCCCGCCCCGCGTAGCTGTCCGCCAGCTCGCGCAAGAGGGGATCAACTTCAGTGCCTTCGGGCAGGTAGCGCGCCAGCTCGGCCGGGGTCATCGGGGTGGTGGTGGCGAACAGCAGCGCCTCCAGTTCGCGCACCAGGCTCACCGGCGCGACCGCAGCAGCAGCGGCCCGAAGGCCTCGCCCTGGCTCAGGTCGGCATGCCCCTGGCGGGTCAGTTCGAGCGCCGCAACGAAAATGCTGGCCAGCGCCGAGCGCCGGTAGTCGGGCTCGTCCGACGGCGGCAGGAAGCGCGCCAGCTCGGTCCAGTCAAGCGCCGCGCCGAGCAGCCGCTCCAGCCGCTCGATCGCCTCGTCGAGCGCCAGCACGGCGCGCCGCCGGATGCGGTAGACCCCGCCCGCCGTCCGCGCCCGGATCGCGCCATAGGCGCTGAGCACCTCGTACAGCGAGCAGTCGTAGCGGGCGACGAGCTGCAGCTTCAGCCCCTCCGGCGCGGCGCGGCGAAAGGTCTCGCGCCCGAGCAGGTCGCGGCCCATCAGCCGCCCGCCAGCGTCGCGCATCGCGTCGAGCCGCTGTAGCTGCCACTGCAGGCGCAGCGCGAGATCGTGCGGGTCGGGATCGGCCTCCGGATCGGGCGGCAGCAGCAGGCAGGACTTGAGGTACGCCAGCCACGCCGCCATCACGAGATAGTCCGCCGCCAGCTCCAGCCGCAGCGCGCGGGCATCGGCGATGAACACCAGGTACTGGTCGACGAGATCGAGAATCGACAGTTTCGCGAGATCGACCTTCTGGGCGCGGGCCAGCGTCAGCAGCAGGTCGAGCGGGCCCTCCCAGCCGTCGAGGCTGAGGTTGAGGACCTCGCTATCGTTCACACGCGGCCGTTCACGTCAGCGCCAGCAGGGCGTCGCGCTTGGCGACAAGGTCGTCGATCTCGCGCGGGTCGCGGGTGGTCGTCCACGCCATTGCCGCGGCCAGCCGCCGGGCGGCTTCGGCGCTGATCTGCGGCACGGCATCGACGATGGCGCGCATCTCGGCGAAGTCGCCCGAACAGTGGAGCGCGATGTCGCAGCCGGCGTCGAGCGCGTTGAGCGCCCGCGCGCCGAAGTCGTCGACCGAATTGCTGCCGGCGCTGCCGTGGCCGAGCGCCTTCATGCCGAGGTCGTCGGACATCAGCAGGCCGTCGAAGCCGATCGATCCCCGGATGGTTTCGGCGATCACGACCGGCGACAGGGTGGCGCAGCGATCCGGGTCGAGCGCGGTGTAGACGACGTGCGCGGTCATCGCCATCGGCGCGGCGTGCAAGGTGCGGAACGGCTCGAAGTCGATTTCCAGTTCCGCCCGCGACGCCTCGACGACCGGCAGGTCGAGGTGGCTGTCGACGCGGGCGCGGCCGTGGCCGGGGATGTGCTTGACGACGCCGCAGACCCCGCCGGCGCGCAGGCCGTCGAGCGTCGCCTTGCCCAGCGCCGCGACCCACATCGGGTCGGTGGCATAGGCGCGGTCGCCGATGATGCCGTGGCCGTCGGGCTGGGGCACGTCGAGCAGCGGCAGGCAGTCGACGTTCACCCCGACCGCGCGCAGCGTCAGCGCGATGGCCTGGGCATTGACCCGCGCCGCCTCGATCGCCGAGATGGGCGCGATATCGTACAGCGCCCCGAAGCTCGCGGCGGCCGGGAACAGCGGCCAGTGCGGCGGCTGCAGCCGGGCGACGCGCCCGCCTTCCTGGTCGATCAGGATGGGCACGTCGCGGCCCGCCAGATCGCGCAGCGAGTCGGTCAGCGCGAGCAATTGCCCAGGATCGATGCAGTTGCGCGTGAAGACGATGTAGCCGGCGGGGTCAGCAGCGCGGCACAGCGCACGTTCGTCGTCGGTCAGGAGTGGGCCGCTCAGGCCGAGGAACAACGGCGTCACGACGCCACCACACACTCGACGCCGGCGATCTTCAGCCGCGAGCACAGGTCCGTCGCCGCGGCACGGTCGGCGACGCCAGTGGCGCGCAGGCGGTACAGCGTCTTGTCGCCGCGCTCGACCTTCTGCACCGACTTGCCGAGGCCGGCGAGATACTTGAAGCGCTTGGCATAGTCGCTCCAGACACTGTCGGCGGCCGCGCTGGTCGAGAAGGCGCCGAGCTGCAGTGCCGCGCTGCCCGTCGCCTTGACCGGCTTGGCCTCGGGGGTCGCCGCCACCGGCTTGGGCAGCGGCTTCACCGGCGCGGCGGCAACCGCGACCTCGACGGGCGTCGGCGCGGCGGGTTTCGGCAGCGCGGGCTTCGCCCCGGCGGGCGGGATCGCCACGGTTTCGGAAGCGCCTTCGGTCGGCAGCAGCTCGGTCGGCGCGGAGCCGGGGCGCGGCAACGGGTCCTCCGGCATCGCATTGGGGTCGAGCGCGCCGGTAACGGTCTCGCCCTCGCCGGTCGCGTAGATGGTGTTGCCCGCGCCATCGACCTTCAGGCCGGTCGGGTCGTCGGCGCCGGGCGGCACCTTGTAGGGGCCGGGGTCGGCAGGGATCAGCGGCGCATCCTCGGGCGTCGCCGCGGCGATGCTGCTGCCGCCCTGCCGGGACCGTTCGGTGACCCACCAGATGCCGCCGACGATGATCGCCAGCAGCAGCAGGAACACCGCGATGCCGGCGATCAGGCGGCGCTGCGGCACGAACGTCGTGGTGTCGCGATCGGCTTCGACGCTCGACAGCCAGGGCGCCTCGTCGTCGGTATCGGGGTCACGCCGGGCCACTAGTTGAGTTCCTCGACCGGCTCGACCCCCATCAGGCCGAGGCCGTTGCGGATAATCTGCCCCACCCCCCGCGCCAGCGCCAGCCGTGCCGCGGTAAGCGCCGGATCGGCCTCGATGACGAAGCGCCGCGACGGATCGTCGTTGCCGCGGTTCCACAGCGAATGGAAGGCCGCCGCCAGGTCGCCGAGGTAGAAGGCGATGCGGTGCGGCTCATGGCTCGTCGCCGCCGCCGCCACGGTGCGCGGCCACTGCGCGCACAATTTGACCAGCCCCAGTTCCTCGTCGTCGAGGCGCGTCAGGTCGGGTTCGGCGGGCAGCACCATGCCGGCCTCCGCGGCGCGGCGCTGGATCGAGTGGATGCGGGCGTGGGCGTACTGGACGTAGAACACCGGGTTGTCGCGCGACTGATCGACCACCAGCGCGAAGTCGAAATCGAGCTGGCTGTCAGCGCGCTTGGTCAGCATCATGAAGCGCACGACGTCCTTGCCGACCTCGCGCACCACGTCGGCCAGCGTCACGAACGAGCCGGACCGCTTCGACATCTTGACCGGTTCGCCGGCGCGCAGCAGCCGCACCATCTGGATCAGCTTGACGTCGAACGGCTTGCCGCCGGTCAGCGCCTGCACCGCCGCCCGGATACGCTTGACCGTGCCGCCGTGGTCCGCGCCCCAGATGTCGATCAGCTGATCGGCGCTCTCGGCCTTCTGGTAATGGTAGGCCATGTCGGCACCGAAATAGGTCCAGCTGCCGTCGGACTTCTTGATCGGCCGGTCCTGGTCGTCGCCGAACTGCGTAGCGCGGAACAGCGGCAGCGTCACCGGCTCCCAGTCGTCGTCCGGCTCGCGCCCCTTGGGCGCTTCGAGCTGGCCGTCGTAGATCAGCCCTGCGGCGCGCAACGTCGCTTCGGCCGCTTCCGGCTTTTTCGCGGCCTGTACGTCGCTTTCGAACGATACCACGTCATGTTCGATGCCGAGCAATTTCAGGTCGGCGCGGATCAGGTCCATCATCCGGCGCACCGCGTCCTTGCGGAACAGCACCAGCCATTCGCTTTCGGGCGCGGCGACGTAGCGGTCGCCGTACTCGGCCGCCAGCGCCTCGCCGACCGGGACCAGGTAATCGCCTGGATACAGGCCTTCCGGAATCTCGATCGTCGCGCCCAGCGCCTCGCGGTAGCGCAGGTGGACCGAGCGGGCGAGCGTATCGACCTGCCCGCCGGCGTCGTTGACGTAATATTCCCGCGTCACCTTGAAGCCGGAATAGGCGAGGATATCGGCGAGCGCGTCGCCGACCACAGCGCCCCGACAGTGTCCCATATGCATCGGGCCGGTCGGGTTGGCGGAGACATATTCGACGTTGACCGTGGTGCCCTTACCGAGGTCGGAGCGGCCATAGTCGACGCCGTCCGACAGGATCGCCGCCAGCTCGGCGCGCCACACGTCCGGCGTCAGCGTCAGGTTAAGGAAGCCCGGCCCGGCCGGCTCGGCGCTGTCGACGTCGGGCAGGCGAGCGAGCTTCTGTGCCAGCATCATGGCGATGTCGCGCGGCTTCAGCCCCGCTGGCTTCGCCAGCACCATCGCGGCGTTGGTGGCGAGGTCGCCGTTCGCGGCGTCGCGCGGCGGCTCGACCGCGACATTGCGAAGGTCGAGGCCCGCCGGCAGGTCGCCGTCGGCGGCGAGGCGGGCGAGGGCGTCGGCGACATGGGCTTCGAACTTATGATATAGCGTGGTCAAGGCAGGTCCGTCGGTCGGGGAAGTGCGGCGGTCTAGCGGGAATATGCGGCAGGGGGAATTGCCATGCAGCTGAGCCAGCATTTCAGCTTGAAGGAATTTACCGTCTCGGACACCGCCGAGGCGCTGGGCGACGCCAACATGCCGACGCCGCAGCACCTCGAGAACCTGAAGCGCACCGCCGCCGGCTTCGAGCAGGCGCGCGCGATCCTCGGCAACCGGGTCATCGTCATCACCTCCGGCTACCGCAACCCGCGGGTCAACAAAGCGGTCAAGGGCACGCCGACGTCGGCGCATCCACTCGGCTTCGCGGGCGACTTCCGGGTCGCCGAGCTGACGCCATTGATGTGCGCGCGGCGGCTGGCGGAGGCGATGCGCGACGGCCAGTTGAAGTTCGACCAGTTGATCCTGGAGACCAGCCGCGCCATCGTCCATCTGTCCTTCGATCCCCGCAACCGCTGCCAGGTCAAGACGCAGGCGGCGGGTGCCGGCACGCTGATCGTCAAGGGCCTGCCGGACAATTGAAGGGGACGCACGTGGCGGAGTTCAAGGACTGGTTCGTACCGGCGGCCAGCGGCGCGGCAGCGCTGCTCGGGGTGCTCAACGTCTTTCTCAACAACCGGTCGGCGCAGGACATCGAACGGCTGAAGACGCAGATCGTCCGCATCGGCGAGGAACGCAAGTTCGCGTCCGACATCATGGCGCGCTTCGACAATGTCGTCGTCGACGCGAAGTCGGACCGGGCCACCCGCATCTCCCGACTGGAAGGCCTGATGGCGCTCGCCGGGCTGATGACCCGCGATGCCGACGAGACGGGCGGACTGAACACCCAGGGCATCCTCGCCGTCATCAAGACCCAGACCGAGACCTACAAGGCCGAGATCGCCGAATTGTCGAAGACCGCGACCGGCGCTCAGGCCGACCAGTTGCAGGCGCAATATGCGCGGCTCGACTCGATCGGCGCCAGTGCCACCAGCGCGCTCACCAAGCTCGCCAAGGCCGAAGTGCCAAAGCCCTCGATCCTGGAGGCAGCGACCGGCACTGTGCCCGCCGCGCCGGCCACCACCCCGCTCGACCGCACCCGCGTCGACATCTTCTGGTGCGCCGGCAAGGCGGAATCGGCGGACGCGCTCGCCGCCGCCAACGCCCTGCTCGGCAAGCGGCCGCTGACCGCCACCGCTCCGTGGCGCGTGCGTGCGCTCGGCGAGGCCAGCCAGGCGTCGGGCTTCTACAACGTGACGGGTCAGGTGATCCGCATCGACAGCGAAGGGGAGCGCGGCGTCGCCAACGAACTGGCACGGGTGGCCGGCGGCGGCTTCTCCGTCCAGGTCGCCAGCCTCAAGCCGACGCCCGGCTATGTCAGCGCCTTCATCTGCCCGGCGTGAAGCTCAGAAGGTGACGCCCTCGGGCAGCGGCGAGGGCCCGACCAGCGCCTCGTACTGGCGGATGGCGAAGCGGTCGGTCATGCCGGCGATGAAGTCGGCGATGTGGCGGGCGCGGTCCGGCTCGACGGCCGGCAGCGTGTCGCGCCAGCGCGGCGGCAGCTTTTCGGGGGCGGCGTGGAGCACCGCGAACAGTTCCGCGACGACACGCTGCGACGGGTCGCGCAGCACCCGCACGCTTGGATGGCGGTACATGCGCGCCTTCAGGAAGGCCTTCAGCGCCGCGGTCTCGTGCGCCGTCGCCTCGGAAAATCCCGCCAGCGCCCGGCCGGCGGCACGCACGTCGGCCACCGACGCCGGGGCCGCCGCCGCCAGCCGACGCCGCGTCTCGGTGAGCAAATCGGTGGTCAGCCGCCCGATCTGCTCGCGCACCAGCTCGGGGATCAAACGGCGCTTCGCGCTGACGCCCGGCCAGCGCCCCCGGACCGCCGCCCAACAATCGGCGGTGAACGGCACGCTCAACAGCTCATCGAGTGTAAACAGCCCGGCGCGCAGCCCGTCGTCGAGGTCGTGGTTGTCGTAGGCGATGTCGTCCGCCAGCGCCGCCACCTGCGCTTCCAGCCCCGGCCAGGTGGCGAGGTCGAGCGGCCAGGCGCCGTCGATTTCCGCCAGTGCCCACGGCGGGGCGGTGACCGGGCCATTGTGCTTGGCCAGCCCCTCGACCGTCTCCCAGCTGAGGTTCAGGCCGTCGAAGCCGGGGTAGCGCTGCTCCAGCCGGGTCAGCACGCGCACCGTCTGGGCATTGTGATCAAAGCCGCCGAACGGGCTCATCGCCGCCTGCAAGGCATCCTCGCCGCTATGCCCGAATGGTGGGTGGCCGAGATCGTGGGCGAGCGCGCAGGCCTCGGTCAGGTCCTCGTTCAATGCAAGCGCGCGGGCCAGCGTACGCGCGATCTGCGCGACCTCCAGGCTGTGCGTCAGGCGGACGCGGAAATGGTCACCGTCGGGGCGCACGAACACCTGAGTCTTGTCGCGCAGGCGGCGGAAACCCGACGAGTGCACGATGCGGTCGCGGTCGCGCTGAAAGGCGTCGCGGGTGGCGCTTGCCGCCTCGGGGTGCAGGCGGCCGCGGCTGTTCGCAGGGTCGGTGGCGTAGCGGGCGATCACCCGATCACGCCAGCCGCCCGCAGTGCCGCGACATGGTCCGGGGCGACGCCAAGGCTCGCCAGCACCGCGGCACTGTCGGGCGCGGCGGCCATTGCCGGGGCAACCGTCGCGCTGACCGAATAGCGCGGCGCAGGTGCCGGCTGGACCACGCCGCCCGCCTCCACGAAGGTCGCGCGCGCGGCGTTGTGCGGGTGGGCGGGGGCTTCGCCCATGCTCAGCACCGGGGCGAAGCAGACGTCGGTCATCTCCATCAGCGCGCACCACTCGTCGCGTGTCCTGGTCAGGAACAGCGCGGTCAGCTTTGCCTTCAGCGGCCCCCACGCGGCGCGGTCCATCTGCGCGTCGAAGTCACGGTCGTCGGCGAGGCCGGCCAAGCGCCGCAGCTCGGCATAGAATTGCGGCTCGATACTGCCGATCGACAGCCATTTGCCGTCAGCGGTTTCATAGGTGTCGTAGAAGTGCGCGCCGGTATCGAGCAGATTGGTGCCGCGCGCGTCGCTCCACATGCCGTTGGCGCGGAAGCCCCAGATCATCGCCGACAGCACCGCAGCGCCGTCGGTCATCGCGACGTCGATGACCTGCCCTTCGCCGGTCTTTGCCGCGTGCAGCAGGGCGCTGACCATGCCGAACGCCAGCATCATGCCGCCGCCGCCGAAATCGCCGACCATGTTGATCGGCGGCGTCGGCTTCTCGCCCGCCCGACCGTAGCCGTGCAGCGCACCCGCCAGCGCGATGTAGTTGATGTCGTGGCCCGCCGCCTGCGCGTACGGCCCGGTCTGGCCCCAGCCGGTCATGCGGCCATAGACGAGCCGCGGATTGTCGGCGAGCAGTACGTCCGGCCCCAGCCCGAGCCGCTCGGTAACGCCGGGGCGGAAGCCCTCGAACAGCCCGTCCGCACCGTTGGCCAACTCGCGGACCAGCGCGATGCCCTCCGGCTGCTTGAGATCGACCTGCACGACGCGGCGCGAGCGCAGCAGCGGGTCGCGCGCATCGACACGGGTGTCGGGCCGTTCGACGCGGATCACCTCGGCGCCGTGGTCGGCGAGCATCATGCCCGCGAATGGTCCCGGCCCGATGCCGGCCAGCTCGATGATCCGCAGGCCGTCGAGCGGTCCGGGCATGTACGTCTCCCCAAAGCCCGGCAGATGCCGCGCGCCGAGGGCCGCGGTCAACTTACTCGTTGCCCTGCCGGCGCAGGAACGACGGGATCGCGACGTCGGTTGCGGCTTCGGGCTGGACCTCGGGCTCGGGGGCGAGCGTCGACGGCAGCCGCGACGGCGCGGGCTTGATGGTGCGACCGAGTCCGATCATCTTCTGGAACAGCGTCTGCGGCTCGGCCTCAGGCTCCGGCTCGGGGGCGCGGATCGGGATCACCGGCGCGGCGGTGCCGGTCTTGGGCGTGAAGCTGGCCAGCATCTGCTCCGGCGCGTCGTCGATCTGCTCGGCGAGCGCGAGATCGAGCTCGTCGCTGGCATCAATTAATGGTTTGGCAAGCGGCAGCGGTTCGGCTTCGAACACGTCGCGCCTGAGGCCCTCGACGTCCGGGTCGATCGGCCCGGCGATTGACGGAGTACGACCGGGAACCGTCACCGTCGGCCCGTCGAAGACGCTCGTCGTGCGCTGGAAGATCGTCGAACGGCCCGGGCTGACGGCGGCGGGGCTGCGCGCGACGACGTCGATGCCGGTCGCCACGACCGACACGCGCATCATGCCGTTAAGGTCCGGGTTGAATGCCGAGCCGACGATGATGTTGGCGTCGGGGTCGACCATCTCGCGGATGTGGGTCGCGGCCTCGTCGACTTCGTGCAGGCGCAGGTCGTCGCCGCCGGTGATGTTGATGATGACACCCTTGGCGCCGCGCATTGACACCTCGTCGAGCAGCGGATTGGCGATCGCCTTCTCCGCCGCCTCGATGGCGCGGCGCTCGCCGCTCGCTTCGCCGGTGCCCATCATCGCCTTGCCCATTTCCGACATGACGGTGCGGATATCGGCGAAGTCGAGGTTGATCAGGCCGGGCATGATCATCAGGTCGGTGATGCCGCGGACCCCCTGATGAAGGACCTGGTCGGCCATGCCGAACGCCTCCTTGAAGGTGGTGTTGGCATTGGCGATCAGGAACAGGTTCTGGTTGGGGATGATGATCAGCGTGTCGACCTGGCTCTGCAGCTCGAGGATGCCTTCCTCCGCGGCGCGCATCCGGCGCAGGCCTTCGAAGGCGAACGGCTTGGTGACAACGCCGACGGTCAGGATACCCTTCTCGCGCGCCGCGCGGGCAACCACCGGGGCCGCGCCGGTGCCGGTGCCACCGCCCATACCGGCGGTGATGAAGCACATGTGGCAGCCCTCGAGTGCGGTCTCGAGCTGATCGAGCGTCTCTTCGGCCGACGCCTTGCCGATCTCGGGCCGGGAGCCGGCACCGAGCCCCTGCGTGATCTTCAGGCCGAGCTGGATGCGGGTTTCAGCTTTCGACGCCGCCAGGGCCTGCGCGTCGGTGTTGGCGACAACGAAGTCGACCCCCTGCAGCTGCGCCGCGATCATGTTAGCGACCGCGTTACCGCCTGCGCCGCCGACCCCGACGACGGTGATGCGCGGCTTGAGCTCCGTCAGCTGCGGCCTCTGCAGTTCCAGCATGTCGTATCTCCCTTGAGTTTCGCATACCATTACAAGTGGCCGGCGTTCAAATGCTGCTTTTGAGTTTTCCCCACATTCCGCCCCAGCCGCCGGGGCGCGGCAACGCGATCGGCGTCACCTTGCCGGAGCGGGCGTGGTAGAGGTCGGGCACGTCGGCGGCGGCATACAGCGCCAGGCCGGCGAGGGTCGCGAAGGCCGCACCCGACTGCGCCTCGGGCAGCGCCGTCAGGCCGCGCGGCCGCCCGATCCGGACCGAGCGGCCGAGCACGCCGGCGGCGAAATCGCTAATCGCGCGCAGCTCCGCGCCGCCGCCGGTCAGCACCACCTGCCGCGCCTGCGGGCCGACATAGCCGAGTTCGGCCAGCGCCTTTGCGACATCGCCGAACAGCGCGTCGAGGCGGTGGCGGATCACGCCGATCATCTGCGCCGTCGGCACCCGCCGGGGTTCGGCGTTATCGTCGTCGCTGATCGGCATGATCTCCAGCCCCTCATGACTGTCCTTGGGGCTGGCAATTGCCGCGCCGTAGAGGACTTTCAGCCGCTCGGCATGGACGCGCTTGGTGGCGAAGGCGGAGGCGATGTCGCTGGTGATGTCGCCCGCCCCCATCGGCACCGTCGCGACGCCGATCAGCTGCCCCAGCATGTGCACCGCGATGTTGGTGACCCCGGCCCCGATCTCGACCAGCGCGACGCCGAGCTCGCGCTCTTCCCGGACCAGGCAGGCGTAACTGGCGGCGACCGGCGACGCGACCATCCTGAAGACGTTCAGGTGCGCGCTGCGCACCGCGAGGTCGAGGTTGCGGATCGGCGGCGTGTCGGCGGTGACGACATGGATATCCATGCCCAACCGGTCGGCATGGAACCCCAGCGGCGCCTCGACACTCGCCCCATCGATGGCGAACAGCGCCGGCGCGGCGTGCAGCACCGAGCGCGCGCCGGGCTCAATGCGGGCGCGACCCTCGGTCATCAGCCGGGTCATGTCGTCGGCGGCGATGCGGTGGCCGCCGATATCGATTTCGACCGCGGTGACATGGCTGTCGAGGCCGCCCGCCGACAGGTTGACGACGACATCCTCGACCTGCACCCCGGCGTTACGCTCGGCCTGGTCCATCGCGGCGCGGATCGCCGCCTCGGTGCGCTCCATGTCGGCGACCAGACCGCGCCTGAGCCCCTGGCAAAACCGTTGCCCGACGCCGATGACGCGCGGCGCACCGTCGTTGCCGACGAGCGCGATCAGCGCGGCGACCTTTGAGGTGCCGACGTCGAGCACCGCGACGGTGCGCTCGCCGCGGACGATCTTGGCCAGCGGCTTGGAGATCGGCTTGGCACTCATGTCACGAAGTCGATCTTGTCGGACTTCGGTGCCTTGGCGGCGGCGTCGAGCGCCTGGCGGATGCCGGGGCCGCGCAGTGTCAGTTTGTCAGGGGTGCGCAAATCGAAGCGGGTGAAGCCCTTGGCGAGCAGGCCGCGGCTGCGGTCGAGCGTCGCGAACTGGACCAGCGCGCGCTCGGTCGCCGCGTCGCCCTCGGGCAGCGCCATGGTCTCGCCGGTCTTCAGCCGCAGGTCCCAGCGCCGCCCGCCGACGAGCAGTGCCACCTCGACATTCCGGGCCAGCGCCGGATGCTTGTCCAGCCGCGCAAGGATCGCGCCGGCCTGCCGGTTGGCCCCCGGACCGACGACCAGCGGTAATTGCCCGAACCGCTCGAGCTTGTCGCCGGTCAGTTCCGCGCCGGTCTTGTCGATGGCGACGACACGCTGGCGGAACTGCCACAGCGCCACCGGCCGCCGCTCGACGATGTCGACGATCAACGTATCCGGCAGCCGCCGCCCGACGCTGGCGTCGGCGACCCATGGCAGCGCCCGCAGCCGGGCGCGTGATTCCTTGAGATCGACAAGCAGCATCGAATTGGTCGCGCCGTCGAGCGCGGCGGCATAGACGGGAAGGCGCTGCAGGTGGTGCAGCCCGCTGATCTCGACATGGCGGACCTCGAAGCCGGCATCGGCGGCAGCGACCGCGGACTGCTGCCACCAGCGCTGCGGCAGGCCCATGACCGTGACGACGACAAGGGCGGCGACGAGCGACAGCGCCGCGAAGGCCCCGGCGACGCGCAGGTAGAAGTTGCGCGGCGAAACCGGCAGCGCCACCAGCTTCGGCGGCGGCGGGCGCTTGGCACGGGCGGCGGGCTTGCGGGTCTGGCCGCGGCGCTGGACGGTCCGGGTCATGCCGCGCTCGCCAGGATGCGGCCGACGAGTTCGTCGTAGCCGATGCCGCGATACTTCGCCTGCTCGGGCACCAGGCTCAGCGGCGTCATGCCGGGCTGGGTGTTGACCTCGAGCAGGAACAGCCCGGCCTCGCCCTGTGCGTCGTCCCAGCGGAAGTCGGAGCGCGACGCACCCCGGCAGCCGAGCGCGGCGTGGGCGTCGGCCGCCATCTTCAGCGCCATCGCCTCGACCTCGGCCGGAAGCGCGGCGGGGCAGACGTGGACGGTCAGCCCGTCGGTGTATTTGGCGTCATAGTCGTAGAAGCCGCGCGTCGCCTTCAGTTCGGTGACGGCCAGCGCCTCGCCGTCGAGGACCGCGACAGTCAGCTCGTGGCCGGCGATGAACGGCTCGGCGAGCAGCTCGTCGAAGCGCCGCCACGGGCCTTCCGCAGCGGCGGCGATCGGGTTGCCGCAGTTCGACTGGTCGGTGACGATGGCGACGCCGACCGACGAGCCCTCGTTCACGGGCTTCAGCACATAGGGACGCGGCAGCGGGTCGCCGGCGTGGAGGTCCGCCGACCGCACGACGTGCCCGCCGGGCATCCTGATGCCCAGCGGCACCAGAACCGCCTTGGTTAGCAGCTTGTCGATGGCGATGGCGGACGTGCGCAGGCCGGAGTGCGTGTATTTCAGCCCCATCAGGTCGAGCAGGCCCTGCACACTGCCGTCCTCGCCGGGCGTGCCGTGCAGCGCATTGAAGACCACGTCGGGCGCGGCCTCGGCCAGCCGCGCAGCGACGTCGTGGCCCATGTCGATGGTCGTGACGTCATGCCCCAGCCGCTCCAGCGCGGCGGCAATGCCCCGCCCTGAGGTCAGCGACACCTCGCGCTCCGCCGACCAGCCGCCCATCAGGACCGCGACCTTCATGCGCGCCCCACCCGCTCGATTTCCCACTCCAGCGCGATGCCGGAATGGGCGAGCACGCGGGCGCGGACCTCGTCGCCCAGCGTCTCGATATCGGCACTGGTGGCGTCGCCGGTGTTGATGAGGAAATTGGTGTGCTTCTCGCTGACCTGCGCGCCGCCGACCCTGAGGCCGCGGCAGCCGGCGGCGTCGACGAGTTGCCACGCCTTTTCGCCGGGCGGGTTTTTGAAGGTCGAGCCGCCGGTGCGCGAGCGCAGCGGTTGCGACGCCTCACGCTCGGCGGCGATGCGGTCCATCTCGGCGGCGATCGTCGCGCGGTCGCCCGGGAGCCCACGGAACACCGCCTCGACGACGATGTCGCCGGCGGGGAGCGCCGAATGGCGGTAGCTGAAGCCGAACGCGCTGGCGGGCATCATCTCGACCGCGCCGGAGCGCCGCACGACCGTCGCCTCGATGAGGATGTCCGCCACTTCGCGGCCATAAGCCCCGGCGTTCATCCGCACCGCGCCGCCCGCCGTACCGGGGATCCCGCGCAGGAATTCGAGGCCCGCGAGGCTGGCATCGCGCGCGGCGCTGGCGACCGCGATGCCCGGCGCGCCCGCCCCGGCGCGGACGGTGCCGCCCTCGACAGCAATGCTCGCGAACGCCTTGCCCAGCCGAACCGTCACCCCGGCCACGCCGCCGTCGCGAACAATCAGGTTGGAGCCCAGCCCGAGCGGCAGCAGCGGGGTCGCCGGGTCGAGGCCGCGCAGGAAGGCGCCAAGGTCGTCCGCATCGGCGGGCTCGAACAGTTGCTCGGCCGCGCCGCCGGTCTTGAACCAGATCAGCGGCGCCAGCGGCGCGCCCGCGGTCAGTCGGCCACGAACGGCGGCAGGAGCGACCGCCGCCATCATACCGCCCGCGCCTTGCGGATGCCGTCGGCGAGGCCCGCCGCCCACTTGGTGATGTCGCCGGCACCGAGGCAGACGATCATGTCGCCCGGTCGCGCTTCCTCGGCGAGCTGCTCGGCGAGCATGACGGCGCTGTCGGTGGTGAAGATCAGGCGGTGGCCGCTGCGCTTCAGGCCGGTCGCCAGCGCCTCCGCGTCGACGCCCTCGATCGGGGCCTCGCCGGCGGTGTAGACGGGTGCCACCCACACCCCGTCGGCGTCGTTGAAGGCGGTCTGGAACTCCGCCATCAGGTCGCGCAACCGGGTGAAGCGGTGCGGCTGCACCACCGCCAGCACACGCCCCTGCGCGCCTTCGCGGGCGGCGGCGAGCACGGCGCGGATCTCGACCGGATGGTGACCATAATCGTCGATGACCAGCATGCCGTCGACCTCGCCGACCTTGGTGAAGCGCCGCTTGACCCCGCCGAAGTTGGCGAAGCCCGAGCGGATCGCGTCGTCGCCGATCTGCAGCTCGTTCGCCACCGCCACCGCGGCGAGCGCGTTCTGGACATTGTGCCGCCCCGGCATCGGCAGCATCAACCCGGCGATGCGCCGCTCCGCCCCGCGGAACCGCAGGATGACATCGAACTCGTTGCCGCCCGGCACCGGCTTGACGTTCTCGCCGCGCACGTCGGCCTGCGCCGAGAAGCCGTAGGTGACCAGCCGCCGGTCGCTGACGCGCGGCAGCATCGCCTGCACCTCCGGATGATCGATGCACAGCACGCCGGCACCGTAGAACGGCACATGCTCGACGAACTCGACGAACGCGTCCTTGACCGCCTGGAAGTCGCCGTAATGGTCGAGGTGCTCGGGGTCGATGTTGGTGACGACGCCGATGGTGCCGCCGAGCCGCAGGAAGCTGCCGTCGCTCTCGTCGGCTTCCACCACCATCCAGTCGCCGCCGCCGAGCCGGGCGTTCGAGCCGTAGGTGTTGATGATGCCGCCGTTGATCACCGTCGGGTCCATGCCGCCGGCGTCGAGCAATGCCGCGATCATCGAGGTCGTCGTCGTCTTGCCGTGCGTGCCCGCCACCGCGACACATGACTTCAGCCGCATCAGCTCGGCCAACATCTCGGCACGGCGGACGACGGGGATGCGCCGTTCCAGCGCCGCGACGACCTCAGGGTTGCTGCGCAGAATCGCGGTCGAGGTGACGACGACCGCGGCGTCCTTCAGATTATCGGCGGCGTGGCCGATCATCACGTCGATGCCGCGCTCGCGCAGGTGCGCGATGACGTAGCTCTCCGCGACGTCGCTGCCCTGCACGCGGTAGCCGAGGTTGGCCATGACCTCGGCAATGCCCGACATGCCGATGCCGCCGATGCCGACGAAATGGATCGTGCCGATGTCGATGCCGATGCCGGTCATGGGGTCCCCAGTGAGATCGCAAGGTCGGCGACCCGCGCGCCCGCGTCGGGGCGACCGACACTCCTAGCGGCCCGCGCGGCATTTTCCAGCGCGCCCGGCACGGTCAGCAGCGAAACAAGTGCGCCGCGGAGCGCGTCCGGGGTGAAGGCCTTCTCGCTCAACACCGGGCCGCCCCCTGCGGCAGCGAATTCGGCGGCGTTGGCGGTCTGGTGGTCATCCATCGCGGCGGCGAACGGCACCAGGATCGCCGGGCGCCCGGCGGCGGCCAGCTCGGCCATCGTCGAAGCTCCCGAGCGCGCGATGACGAGGTGGGCCGCCGCCAGCCGTGCCGGCAGGTCGGCAAAGTAACTGGCGCATTCGGCCGCGATGCCCTGCGCGGCATAGGCGGCGCGGACCGCGTCGAGGTCCTCCGCCCGGCACTGCTGCACGACCAGCAGGCGGGACTTCAGGTCGGCCGGCAGCAGCGCGATGCCCGCGGGCACCACCCGCGACAGGATCGACGCGCCCTGGCTACCGCCGACGACGAGCAGGTTGATCAGGTCGCCTGCGGGGGCGGGGGCGATGCCGCGCACGTCGGCCCGTACCGGCAGGCCGGTCAGCACGGTCTTGCCCGCATATTTCGCCGCCAGCCGCCGCGTGCCCGCGAAACTCGTCGCGATGCGGGTGGCGCGGCCCGCCATGAAGCGGTTGGTGCGCCCGAACACCGCGTTCTGCTCGTGCAGGATGGTCGGCGTGCCGAGCGCCGAGGCGGCGAGCAGCGGCGGCAACGACGGGTAGCCGCCAAAGCCGATCACGCCGGCGACTTGCTCGGCGCGCAGGAAACGGATTGCGTCGCGCCGGCCGCGCCAGATCGCGCTGGCCATGCGGACCGGGCGGCGCAGCGACAGCACCGCGGACTCGACGATGCGGCTGGTGATGCCCTCGAACAGCCCGGGGAAGCGCAGTCCCCGCGCGTCGGTTAGCAACGTCACCCGGTGGCCGCGCGCCATGAGTTCGCGCGCCACGACGGAGGCAGGCACCATGTGGCCCCCGGTGCCGCCCGCCGCGACGACGAAGTGCTTCACGTTGCCCGTGCCACGGAGCGGCTCATGTCGCCGCCCACGCCGAGTTCTTGAGGAAACGGTTGCGCCGGGTCAGCGCCAGCAGCAGCCCGATGCCCAGCGACAGCGCCAGGAACGACGACCCGCCGTGGCTGACGAACGGCAGCGTCATGCCCTTGGACGGCATCAGCTTCAGGTTGACCATCATGTTGATTGCCGCCTGCAGCCCGAACTGGGTGGCGAGGCCGGCGGCCGCGAGGACCACGAACGGCTCCTCCTCGTCGAGCAGTTGCAGCAGCACGCGCAGCACGATGGCGAGGTAGAGGACAGCCAGCAACACGCAGGCGATCGCGCCGAACTCCTCGCCGATCACCGCGAAGATATAGTCGGTCTGCGCTTCCGGCAGCTTGAACTTCATGACGCCCTCGCCCGGCCCGGCGCCGAACAGCCCGCCCGCCTTGAAGCAGTCGAGCGCGCGGTCGATCTGGTAGGTGTCGCCGCCGCCGGTCAGGAACTTGTCGATGCGCTCGGTGACGTGCGGCACGAACTCGTAGGCGAGGCCGAGCCCGACGACGCCGGCGCCGATCGCCGCCCCGACGACATAGATGCTCATCCCCGCCAGGATCGCCTGGGTCAGCCAAACCGCCATGAACAGCGCCGTCTGGCCGAAGTCCGGCTGCTTCACCAGCAGCGCCGCGATGATGATCAGCAGCCCGAACGACAGCTGCATTGTCGGCACCGACTTGTCGTCGAAGCGCAGGCTTAGCAGCCAGGCGGACGTGACGATGAAAACGGGTTTGAGGAACTCCGACGGCTGGAACTGGAAGCCGGGCAGCGCGATCCAGCGCACCGCGCCATTGGCCTCGAAGCCGAGGATCGGTACCGCGAACAGGCACAGCAGGAACACGCCCGTCAGCCCGATGGCGACGCGCTTGGCCCAGCCGACGGTCAGCATCGAGGTGGCGAGCATGATCGGCACGCCCGCCAGCACCCACAGGATCTGGCGCTTCAGATAATAGAGCTCGTCGACGATATGGTTGCCGCCGGAATAGCGGTGGGCGGCGGCGGGCGAGGCGGCGGCGACCGCGATGATGCCGAAGCCGATCAGCAGCAGCACCAGCGACAGCAGCAGTTTGTCGATGGTCCAGAACCATCGGCCGACCGCCGTATTATCGTTCCGCGACAATGCCTTCACGCCAAACCCCCGACGATGTCGCGAAACGCCTGCCCGCGCGCTTCATAGTCCGTGAACTGGTCGTAGGAGGCGCACGCCGGCGACAGCAGCACGGTGTCGCCGGGCTGCGCCGACGACCATGCCTCCGCTACCGCCTCGGCGAGCGTGCCGGCCTCGACGACCTCGACCTTGCCGGCCAGCAGCGTGGCGAACAGCGGTGCCGCCTCGCCGATCAGATAAGCGGTGACGACATGGTCGAGAAACGGCGTGCAGGCATCGAGCTCCGCGGTCTTGGCGCGCCCGCCGGCGATCCAGTGGACGCGCGGGAATGCCGCCAGCGCCGGGGCGGTCGAGGTCGGGTTGGTCGCCTTGCTGTCGTTGACATAGGCGACGCCACGGATGTCGGTGATGCGCTCCATGCGGTGCGGCAGGCCGGCGTAGCTGGCGAGACCGCGCAGGATGACGTCGTTCTCCAGCCCGAGCGACCGGCACGCGCCGATCGCGCACGCCGCGTTCTGGGCGTTGTGCGGCCCCTGCAGGTTGGGCCAATCGGCCTGTGCACCGATGCTGACCCCGTCGACGGCGGCGACGCCCGCGACGATGCTGATGCCCTCGTCGCCGTGCGCGGTAATGCACACCGGCACCACGGTCGCCACCGCGGCCTCGGCAATGTCACGTGACAGCTGGTCGTCCTCGGCAATGATCGCGCAGTCGCCCGGTACCTGCATCTGGAACAGCCGCGCCTTTGCCGCCGAATAGGCTTCGAGGCTGCCATGACGGTCGAGATGATCGGGGGTGATGTTGGTCAGTACCGCGACCTCGCAGATCAGGCTGTAGGTCAGGTCGAGCTGGAACGACGACAGTTCGAGGACGTAGACGCCGCCTTCGGGGAGCGGCTCCTGCGACAGGATCGGCAACCCGATATTGCCGCCCATCGCCGCCGGCACCCCGGCCTGGTCGAGGATATGGTGGATAAGCGCGGTCGTCGTCGACTTGCCGTTGGTGCCGGTGATGCCGACGACCTTGTGCGCGGGCAGCCCGGCGCGGGCGAGGGCGAAAAGCTCGATATCGCCGATGACCGGAATCTTCGCCGCCCGGCCCTTCTGGAACAGCGGTGCCTCGTGCGGCACCCCGGGCGACACGATCAGCCCGTCGATGTCGTGGAGGTCGCGGGCGTGGAGGTCGGTGAGTTCGCCATCATATGTGGCCCGCGCCGCCTCGCCGTCGTCCCACGCGAGCACCGTCGCGCCCGACGCCTGCAGCGCCGCGACCGCCGACCGGCCGGAGCGCGCAAGGCCGAAGACGCCGTAGGTCTTGCCGGCAAAGGCGGTGCTGGTGATCACCGCAGCTTCAACGTCGCGAGGCCCAACAGCGCCAGCACCATCGACACGATCCAGAAACGGATGACGACGGTCGACTCGCTCCAGCCGAGATGTTCGAAATGATGGTGCAGCGGCGCCATCTTGAAGACGCGCTTGCCGGTGGTCTTGAAGCTGACGACCTGGACGATGACGCTGACCGTCTCCAGCACGAAAAGCCCGCCGATCAGGACCAGCACGATCTCGTGGTTGGTGACCACCGCTATCGAGCCGAGCGCACCGCCGAGCGCGAGGCTGCCGGTGTCGCCCATGAACACCGCGGCCGGTGGTGCATTGTACCACAGGAACCCCAGACATGCGCCGATCATCGCGGCAGCGAACACCGCGAGCTCGCCCGAGCCCGGGACATGGTGGATGCCGAGATAGTCCGAGAATTTGATGTTGCCGGTGAGGTAGGCGATGACCCCAAAGGTCAGCGCCGCAATCACCACCGGGAAGGTCGCCAGCCCGTCGAGCCCGTCGGTCAGGTTCACCGCATTGCCGAAACCGGCGATGATGAACGCCCCGAACAGGATGTAGGCGAAGCCGAGCGCGAGGCCCGCATCCTTCAGGAACGGCAGGTACAGCGTCGTGCCGGTGCGGCTGGCGATCCAGGTCACCGCGAGCCCGGCGATGAAGAACTCGAACAGCAGCCGCATCCGGCCCGAAACGCCCTTGTGGCTGCGTTTCGTCACCTTGTCGTAGTCGTCCATGAAACCGATCGCGCCGAAGCCGAGCGTCACGAACAGGCAGGCCCAGGTGAAGCCGTTGTCGAAGTCCATCCAGATCAGCGTCGAGATCGTCATCGCTATCAGGATCATCAGCCCGCCCATCGTCGGCGTGCCCCGCTTGGTCAGCAGGTGCGAGGCCGGGCCGTCTTCGCGGATCGGCTGGCCTTCCTTGCCCTGCCGCTCGCGTAACAGCTTGATAAAGCGCGGCCCGATGATCAGCGCGATGGCCAGCGCGGTCATCAGCGCCGCGCCGCTGCGGAAGGTCAGGTAGCGGAACAGGTTGAGCGCGCCCTCGAACTCGAAATAACGCGCAAAGACATAAATCATGGGCGGTCTTCCTCGCGGAGCGCCGCGACGACGGCGCCGAGGCCGACACCGTTCGAGCCCTTTACCAGCAGCACGTCGTCGGGTGCGAGGTCGAGATGCTCGGCCGCCTGCGACGCGCTGTCGACGTGGCGAACCGGCAACTGCCGCCGCAGCGCGTCCGCCAGCCCGCCCATCGCCGGCCCGACGAGGATGACGCGGGCAACCCCGGCCTGCAGCAGCAGCGGCGCGAGGCCGGCGTGGAACCCCGCCGCCCGGTCGCCGAGCTCGCGCATCTCGCCGAGGAGAGCGATGCGGCGCCCCCGACCCCCCGGCACGACCTCGGCCAACACGGCGAGCGACGCCGCCATCGACGCCGGGTTGGCGTTGTAGCTCTCGTCGATGACCACCGCGCCGTGCGCCGTGCGGAACCGCTGCCCGCGCCCGGCGAGGCCGGTCATCTCGGCAAGCGCAAGGCCCGCCAGCGCGATGTCGCCGCCCGCGGCGTGGACCGTCGCCAACACGCAGAGCGCGTTCGCCAACCAGTGCCGGCCGGCCATCCCGACCTTGAAGATCAGCCGCTCGCCGCCGACCTGCGCGGTGCAGGTCGTGCAGTCGGGCAGCAGCGCATAGTCGAGCGAGCGCACGTCGGCACCCGTACCCGTGCCGAAGGTGACGATGTGTTCGGCGAACGACCGGGCGTGGCCGATGAGCCGGTCCCGGTGCGGCGAGTCGAAGGGGATAATCGCGATGCCGCCCGGTTGAAGCCCCGCGAAGATCTCGCCCTTGGCGTCGGCGATGCCCTCCTCGCTGTCGAAGAACTCGATGTGGGCGGGCGCGATGGTGGTGACGACCGCGATATGGGGGCGAACCTGGGCGGTCAGGGCGTGCAGCTCGCCGGCGTGGTTCATGCCCATTTCGAGCACGCCAAAGCGCACGCCGGCGGGCATCCGCGCCAGGCTGAGCGGCACGCCGGTGTGATTGTTGTACGACTTGACCGAGGCGTGGACGCTGCCCGGCGCGTAGCGCTCGAGGCTGGCGGCGATGGCCGACTTGACGCCGGTCTTGCCGGCGCTGCCGGTGACCCCGATGATCGTCGCTTCAGCGCGCGCGCGCGCGGCACGGCCGAGCGCCACGAGGCCCGCCATGGTGTCGGCAACCAGCACATGCGGCGCATCGACGGGCTCGGAGACCAGGAATCCGCGCGCGCCGCGCTCCTTGGCCGAGGTGATGAACTTGTGGCCGTCGGTGGCCTCGCCCTTCAAGGCGACGAACAGCTCGCCGCCGATGACCTCGCGGCTGTCGAAGGTCACGGCGTCGACGTCGAAGTCGCGGTGCACCGTACCGCCCGTCGCTTCGGAGATTTCCTGCGCGGTCCAGAGCGCCCTCATACCGCGCACTCGCGGGCGACCCGCACGTCGTCGAACGGCAGGGTGCGATCGCCGACGATCTGGCCCTGCTCGTGGCCCTTGCCGGCGATGAGCACGACGTCGCCGGGGCCACTCCCCGCAATCGCGGCAGCGATGGCAGCGCGCCGGTCGCCGATCTCGGTAGCGCCCGGGGCGGCCGCCAGGATTGCGGCGCGGATGCGGGCCGGGTCCTCGGACCGGGGGTTGTCGTCGGTGACGATCACCGCGTCGGCATCGCGGACCGCGACCGCGCCCATCTCGAGCCGCTTGCCGGTGTCGCGGTCGCCGCCGGCACCGAGCACGACGATCAGGCGGTCGCGGGCATGGGGGCGGAGCGCGGCGATGGCGGCCTCAACGGCGTCGGGGGTGTGGGCATAGTCGACATAGACCGGCGCGCCCGATTTCGCGATCACCGCGCGCTCCAGCCGGCCGCGCACCGGCTGCAACCGGGCGCAATTCGCCAGCGTCGTCGCGGCGTCGCCGCCGGTGGCAATGCACAGGCCCGCCGCGACCAGCGCATTCGCGGCCTGATAGGTGCCGATCAGCGGCAGGTCGACCTTGTGGATCCTGCCGACGGTTTCGATGGTCAGCGTCTGGCCGAGCTGGGTGGGCAAGCGCGCGGTCAGCCGCAGCGCCTCGCCCTGCGTGCCGACAGTCAGCGTCCGCAGGCCCCGCGCCCGGCATGCCGCGATCACCTGCGCACTCCAGTCGCCATCGTCGGCCCACACCACCGCCGCGCCGTCCGCATCGACAACCTCGGTGAACAGCCGCAGCTTGGCCGTGAAATAGGCCTCCATCGTCCCGTGATAATCGAGGTGGTCGCGGCTGAGATTGGTGAAGCCTGCCGCGCGCACCGGCAGACCCTCGGTGCGGAACTGCGCGAGGCCGTGGCTCGACGCCTCGAACGCGGCGTGGCTGACGCCCTCGCGCTGCAGGCCAGCCATGTTGGACAGGAAGGTGACAACGTCGGGCGTAGTCAGGCCCGTGGTCACCTGGTCGTGCGCGGTGGTGACGCCCAGCGTGCCTATACTGGCAGCATTGTGCCCCGCCATCCGCCATAGCTGGCGCAGCAGCTCGGTCGAGCTGGTCTTGCCGTTCGTGCCGGTGACCGCCACCGTGGTCGCCGGGAACGGCGCGAAGAACTGCGCCGCGAGCCAGGCGAAGGCCCGGCGAGGTTCGGGGTCGGCGATATGGAATGCGCCCTCGATCCGCGCTTCGGGGCGGGCGACAACCGCCACCGCGCCGTCGGCAACCGCGGAGTCGATGAAATCCTCGCCGTCGAACTTCGCGCCCCGGAACGCGCCGAACACGGTGCCGGGCGCGACCTTTCGGTGGTCGAGCGCGAAGCCGGTGACGCCGGTATCCGGCGCGCCTGCGACGAGCGCCGACAGCTTCACTCGTCCGCCTGCTTGTCCGCGATCAGGCCCAGCAGCCCGCCGACGTCGACGTCCTTGTTCTCGTCTGGCATCACGCCGAGCAGCGGACCGATCCGCGCCACCAGCTTCTCGACGATGGGGGCCGAGACCATGCCGGCGGTGGCGAAGCCGCCAGTGTCGGCGGTGCCGTGCGGCTCGTCGAGCATCGCCAGCACGACATAGCGCGGGGCATCCATTGGAAATGCCCCGGCAAACGTCGAGACCAGCTGGCTGTGCGCGTAGCGGCCATTGACCACCTTCTCCGCCGTGCCGGTCTTGCCGCCGACGCGGTAGCCTGGCGTGTTCGCCTTGCGGCCGGTCCCGTTGGTGACGACGAGGCGGAACAGCGCGCGCAGCTTGTCCGAGGTTGCCGCGCTGAACACGCGGGTGCCGGGCACGGCCTGGCCGGGCTCGACCTTCAGCATCGTCGCGGGGTACAGGATGCCGCCGTTGGCCAGCGCCGCATAGGCCGTGGCGAGGTGTAGTGGCGACACCGAGACGCCATGGCCGAAGCCGACCGTCATCACCGCCGCTTCGCCCCAGTTGTTAACCGCCGGATAGATCGGGCGACCCTTCTCGGGCAGCTCGATCGCGACCGGCTTGAAGAAGCCGAGTCGGTCGAGATAGGCCCGCTGCCGCTCGCCGCCGAGCGCCGACGCCATCCTTGCCGTGCCGATGTTCGACGAATGAATGAAGATTTCTGGCGTCGTCGCGAACTTGCGCAACTCGTGGCCGCGGTCGTCGTGGATGGTATGGCCGCCGATCATGATAGGCGCACGCGCATCGAAGGTCTGCTGCATCGATTTGATGACGCCGCTGTCGAGCGCCATCGCGATGGTCAGCGCCTTGAAGGTCGAGCCGAGCTCGTACACCGCCATCGTCGCGCGGTTATAGCGCGCATCGGGGCGGCTCGAGTCGGCGACTTGGCCGGGCTCAAGCTTGCCCGGTGCGTTCGGGTTGAAGGTCGGCAGCGACGCCATCGCGACGACTTCACCGGTATGCACATCAAGGACGATGCCCGCAGCTCCCGCGGCGCGGTGCTTGGTCATGCCGGTATAGAGCTCGCTCTCCAGTGCCTGCTGGACCCGGCTGTCCATCGCCAACGCGACGGGGACCCCACGGGTCGCGGGGTCTGACAGGCGCGCGTCGAGCATTTTCTCCATGCCCGAGCGGCCATAGGCGCGCGCCGTGCCGCTGGTCGTGTAGCCGATCGTATGCGCGCCGAGGTCGAGGCCCGGATAGAGGCGCTGCGGCTCGCGGCGCAGCACGATGCCGGGGTCGCCAAGATCATTGATTGCCTTCGCCTGCCACGGCAGCACACGCCGCGCGACGTAACGAAACTTCTTATTCGCGGTCAGGTCGGCATAGATCGCCGCCTCGCCACGGTCGGGCAGGATCGCCGCCATCTTGCGCGCCAACTCGCGACGATCGGTGAGCAGCTTTGGCGGCTCGACGCTGATCGCGAACGCCTCGAAGCTGCGCGCCAGCTCGATGCCGTTGCGGTCGACGATATCGCCGCGGTCAGGTGCCATCAGCGCCGCCGGGTCGCGCGCGCCGGCGGGGGCCTCGTGCAGAACAGCGAGATCGACGAGGCGCAGCGCCAGCACCGCGATCAGCGCGATGAACAGCATCGCGCCGATAATCATCCGCGCGCGCGCCTGGGTCAGCGCCGCCTGCCGCCACCCGGCGATCGGGACCGGGCGAGCAGGCATGCGGGGCAGGCCGCCGACGCTGGCGACCGCGGTGTTCAACGCAGCGCCACCCGGGTCAGCCGCGCCTCGCCGGTGCCGACCAGCTCGGCAACGGCGGCAGGGGCCATCGGATCGGCATCGGCGCGGTAGGCGACGGTGGTGACCGGCGCGGGCGCGGGCTTCGGCGCCTCGGCAACGGCGTAGCGCGGCACCTCGGCGGAGGGCTTGGCGGTCTCGAATGCCGCGAGCTGCAGCGGATCGCGGACGAACTGCAGCGTCGAGGCGGCCTGCAGCCCCAGCACCTCATCGTTCCAACGCTGCAGTTCAGCCGGACGGGCCCGGGTGCGAAATTCGGCCTGCAGGGTGCGGATGCCGCGCTGGTCGCTGGCGATTTGAAGGCGCAGGTCGTCGACCGCCTTGCGCTCGCCCGATACCATCAGCGAGACCGAATAGCAGCCGATTATCACCGCCATCGTGGCGACGCCCCCCAGCACGGTGCGGATGCGGATCATGCGGCATTCCTCTCAGACAGGGTCCACGCCGGGGCGGCGGTGCGGACGGCGGCGCGCAGGGTGGCGGAGCGGGCGCGCGGGTTGCGGCGGGTTTCGGCGTCGGACGGGCGGACGGCCTTGGGCGGCCGTGCGAAACTGGGGGCGCGGACGGCCTGCGCCGGCGGCAGGTGGCGCGACCCCGCCGGGGTACCGCCCGAGCGTTCACGCAGGAAATTCTTCACGGTCCGGTCTTCGAGGCTGTGGAAACTGACCACCGCCAGACGCCCGCCGGGGCGCAGCAGGCGTTCGGCGGCGGCCAGACCCGCGTCGAGCTCGCCGAGCTCGTCGTTCACATGGATGCGCAGCGCCTGGAAGGTGCGCGTCGAGGGATCCTTGCCGCCCGGCTGCGGCCCGCATACCGAGCGCACCAGCCGCGCCAGCTCCGACGTCCGGGTCAGCGGCCGGTCGTTGACAATGGCCCGCGCAATGCGCCGCGCCTTCGGCTCGTCCCCAAGCTGGAAGATGACGTCGGCAATGGTCGCTTCGTCGGCGCTGTTGATGAAGTCGGCCGCGGTCGGCCCAACCCCGCCCATGCGCATGTCGAGCGGGCCGTCGGCCATGAACGAGAAGCCGCGCTCGGCCTGGTCGAGCTGCATCGACGAGACGCCGATATCGAGCGCGATGGCATCGACTGCGGTCACGCCGCGATCGGCGAGCTCGCGGTCCATTACGGCAAAGCGTGCTTCGATCAGCGTCAGGCGGTCGTCCGCGAAGGCCGCGGCAATGGCACCGGGATCGCGGTCGAAGGCGTAGGCGCGCGCCCCGGCAGCGAGCGCGGCGCGAGTGTAGCCGCCCGCCCCAAAGGTGCCGTCGACGTACAGGTCGCCGTCCGCCAGCGCGAGCGCCGCCATGACTTCGTCGAGAAGGACGGGAACGTGGCTCATGACGCTTCCCCCCGCGCGTCCATCTCGCGCCTGAGGATGCGGGCGGTGACGGGATCGAGGTCGGGCGCCGCCAGCAACGTGCGCGGGTTCCAGATCTCGAAATACTCGCCCGCGCCGAGAAAATAGACGAGGCGGTCAGCCTCGATCAGGTCCTTCAGCGTGCCCGTCAGCGTGATGCGGTGGCCGTCGTCGATCTTCAGCCGGGTGGTGTTGCCGAAAGCGCGGCGCAGCGCCTGGGCGCGCTCGCGACTGTAGTTGCCCTCGTAGCGGGTCTCGATCTCGGCGCGCAGCCGGGCGGAATAATCGGGATCATAGGCGACGAGACAGTCGTCATACTCGGACGGGCCGACGATCAGCTCGCGCTCGCTCGACCGCGCCGCGACGATCTCGCGAAAGGCCGACGGGACCGACACGCGCAACTTCGCGTCGACCGCATTCAGCGCAAAACCGAGATACTGCTCCCCTGCCACCGGATCCCTCGCCCGGCGATGACGCTCCCGAAATAACCGGCCCCTGCCGGAAATTTACGAATCGGAAAGAGACACGTCACCACCGCTGTGGACAACGGCCTATCATGGGCAGGCTTAGGCCTCAATGGGAAATCGTGGGTATTCGTCCCTAAAAACACCCGTTACGGTGGACAAATCACACGGCAGATCGACAGCGGAACCTCTGTTCCACTTTCATTCTTGTTTGACAAAGCTGTGGATAAGTCTGTGAGGACTAGGTTGGGCGGGGGCGCGTAACCGGACGCTGCACCGCGGACGGCACTGGCTTGGCGACGGCCTCGCGGGCATTGTCGGGGTTTGAACCCGGCGCAACGCCGAGTACTGCGAGGGTTTCGGCCGGCGTGCCGGCATGGGCCGTAGACCGCCCGGGTTTGAGCCCGGCAGCGGCAATCAGCACCATGAGGAATATCGCGGCTAGTCCCGTCAGTCCGGCCCGGACTCGTTGCATCTGACCCTCGGCTTTCCGTGTCCGCGGCACCACCCCCAGCGCCCCGTCCGGCTTCCTGTAGTGATAACTTAGTCACGTTCCCGCTAAATGTCGAGTGGTCGCCTAAACCCGCCAGGGCGGTGGAACAATCCCCCTGGCCGCACACCACGCCGGATCGAACAGCGTCGACAGGTAGCGCAAGCCGCTGTCGCAGAGGATGGTCACCACCCGCGAACCCGGCCCGAGGTGCCGCGCCAGCCGCACCGCACCCGCGACATTGATGCCCGACGACAGGCCGAGGCACAGCCCTTCCTCGACGAGCAGCCGGTGGACCCAGGGGATACCCTCCGCGTCCGAAACCCGGAACTGGGTGTCGGGCACGAAGCCGTCGAGGTTGCCGGTGATGCGGCTCTGGCCGATGCCTTCCGACACCGACGAGCCCTCGGCGCGCAGCTCGCCGTGGGCGAAATACTCGAACAGCGCCGCGCCATCCGGGTCGGTCAGCGCGATGCAGACGTCGGCGTGGACCGCCTTGAGCCCCATGCCGACGCCGGCGAGCGTGCCGCCGGTGCCGACCGCGCAGGTAAAGCCGTCGACCTTGCCGGCCGTCTGCTCCCAGATTTCGGGCGCGGTGGTCTTGATGTGCGCGAGGCGGTTGGCGGTATTGTCGAACTGGTTGGCCCACACCGCGCCGGGCGTTTCCTCGGCGATCCGCCGGGAGGTGTGCACATAATGGCAGGGCGACGAGTATTTCGCCTGTGGCACCAGCACCAGTTCGACACCCAGCGCGCGCAGCGTGTCCTGCTTCTCGATCGACTGGGTGTCGGGCATGACGATGACGGTGCGATAGCCCTTGGCATTGCCGACCACCGCCAGCCCGATACCGGTATTGCCCGCGGTGCCCTCGACGATGACGCCACCGGGCTGGAGCAACCCGCGCGCCTCGGCGTCCTCGACGATGTACAGCGCGGCGCGGTCCTTAACCGAGCCGCCGGGGTTCATGAACTCGCATTTGCCCAGGATGGTCGCCCCGGTCTCGGCGCTGGGGCCCTTGAGGTGGACCAGCGGCGTGTTGCCGATCAGCGCGGTGACATCGGTAGCGGCCATTGCCGGGACTTAAGCGAGCACCACGCAAGCGGCAAGCAAGCGAAGATTGGGGTGGGCGAAGCGGCGCTGTCGGCCTATCCCCCGGCCATGCGCCGCCTCGCCGTCCTCCTGCTGCTCGCGGTCGCCGCCTGCGGGGCCGGCGGCGGGCACGACACGACGCTCCGCGCCGATGTCGTCGGCGATCTCGGCGACCCTGCCTCGGGTCCGCGCGCGGTGCTGACCCAGTCGACCCAGCTCGGCCTCGTCCAGTTCGACGGCAAGGGCCAGATCGTGCCCGGCCTCGCCGCCAGCTGGCGAGTCGTCGACAACGGGCGCTCGCTGATCTTCCGGCTGCGCGAGGCGAAATGGTCCGACGGTCGCGCGCTCCGCGCCGGCGATGTCGTCCAGGTGTTCCGCCGCATCGTCGCAACCGGCAGCCGCAACCCGTTGAAGCCCCTGTTGGCCGGCATCGACAACGCACCGGCGATCATGGCCGGCCGCGCGCCCGCCAGCCTGCTCGGCGTCACAGCGCCGCTCGACATGGTCGTCGAAATCCGGCTGTCGGCCCCCGACACCGGGCTGCTCGAGTTGCTCGCGACGTCCCAAGCGGCGATCGTCCGCGGCGAAAGCCGGCCGCCCGCGATCGGTGCATTCCAGATCGCCGACGCCGGCAAGCGGCCGCTCGTGCTCGCCCGCAACCCGCGCTATTTCGATGCCGGCGACACGGCGCTCGGCCGCGTCCTGCTGACTGCCGCGCCGGACGCCGCCAGCGGCGTCGCGCGCTTCCTGCGCGGCGACACCGACCTCGTCATCGGCGACGGCATCGCAGGGGTTGGTGAGGCTCGCGCCAATGCGCCGCGCGGCACGCTCCGCGTCGAGGCGGCGTGGGGTGTCTACGGCTATCTCGCCAATCAGAAGACCGGCCCGCTGGCGGACCCGCGCGTGCGGCGGGCGCTGGCCATGACCATAGACCGCGACGCGCTGATCCGCGACACGCTCGGCCTCTCCGAAGTCGCACCGCTGGTCTCGCTAGTGCCACCCGACGCCGGCTCGGGCGACGCCGCGCCGGTGCCCGACTGGGCCAGTGTCGATGCCAGCGGCCGTGCGGCGCTGGCGGTGCAGCTGCTCGGCGCGGCGGGCTATGGTGCGGGCAGGCCGCTCCGGCTGAACGTCACGCTGGCACCGGGTCGCGAGCACATCGCCATCCTGAACGCGGTCGCCGTGATGTGGGCCCCGCTCGGCGTCGAAGTGCGGGCGGTGGCGCGGCCGCCGGCGCTGCAGCGCAACGCGATCGCGGTCGGCGACTACGACCTCGCGCTGGTCGAGCGCACCGCCCCGGCCGCCCAGCCGCTGTTCTTCCTGCGCCCGTTCACCTGCGCCGGCAGCGCCGGCCGTTACTGCAACCCCGGCGCCGACGCGCTGATCGACAGTGCCCGCGGCATGGCTGACGAGGCGGGTCGCACCGCCGCCCTGGCCCAGGCTGAGACCGCGATTCTTGCCGACACGCCGATGATCCCCCTGTTCGTGCCCGCGCGCTGGGCGCTGGTAGCGCGCAACGTCGGCGGCTGGACCGCCAACCGGGGCGGCCAGCACCCGCTGGCGGCGCTTAACAAGAGCCAGTAGGACGCCCGCATGTTCGATCCCATCGTCATCGTTGCCGCCCGCCGCACCCCTATGGGGGGCTTCCAGGGCGCGCTGTCGAAGCTTACCGCCAGCCAGCTCGGCAGCGCCGCAATCCGTGCCGCGCTCGATGATGCCGGGCTGCCCGGCGAGGCGATCGACCGCGGCGTCATCGGTTGCGTGCTCGGCGCGGGCCAGGGCCAGGCCCCGGCGCGGCAGGCGCTGCTGGGGGCCGGGCTGCCGCAGTCGGTTGCGGCGGTGACGGTCAACAAGATGTGCGGAAGCGGCATGCAGGCCGCCATCGACGCGCACGACGCACTGCTCGCCGGCTCCGCCGACATCGCCGTCGCCGGCGGCATGGAGAGCATGACCAGCGCGCCCTACCTGCTGCCCAAGGCGCGCGGCGGTTTCCGCATGGGGCACGGCGAGATCAAGGACTCGATGTTCCTCGATGGGCTGGAGGACGCCTATGAGCCCGGCCGCCTGATGGGCAGCTTCGCCGAGGATTGCGCCCGCGATTACCAGTTCACCCGCACCGCCCAGGACGAGTGGGCGATCCGCTCGACCACCCGCGCCCAGGCCGCCATCGCCGGCGGCGCGTTCGACGCCGAGGTGGTGGCGGTCGGCGAGGTCGCGCACGACGAGCAGCCGGGCAAGGCGCGGCTGGACAAGATCCCGACGCTGAAGCCCGCCTTCGCGCACGACGGCACCGTCACCGCGGCCAATGCCTCGTCGATCAGCGACGGTGCCGCCGCGCTGATCCTGATGCGCGAGAGCACGGCGAAGGCGCACGGCCTGGCGCCGCTGGCCCGCATCCTCGGCCATGCGGTCCACGCCCAGGCCCCATCGGCGTTCGCCACCGCGCCCGGGCCGGCGATCCGCAAGCTGCTGGAAAAGACCGGCCTTGCGGTTGGCGGCATCGACCTTTGGGAAATCAATGAGGCGTTCGCAGTGGTGCCGATGGCGGCGGTGCGGGATCTCGGGCTCGACGAGGCAAAGGTCAACGTCAACGGCGGGGCGTGCGCGCTCGGCCACCCGATCGGCGCATCGGGCGCGCGCATCCTCGTCACGCTGCTCCATGCGCTGCGCGCGCGCGGGGGCGGTACCGGGGTCGCGTCGCTGTGCATCGGCGGCGGCGAGGCGACGGCAATGGCGATCGAAACTTTCACTTAAAGATTGCGCGCTGTCATTATGGAACGAAGTCAGTTGCCGGTGGTTTTGGCCGACTCGGGGTTTCCTGAACAGGAATGGACTTGAGTGACCGCTAGCGGCCTTTTTTCGATTCGCGAGGTCTGGTCGGGCGGCAAGGGTGTCGATCTGACCGGTCAGCGTGTGCTCGTTGTCGAGGACGAGGTGCTGGTTGCAGCCACCATCGAATGGGAGCTCACCGTGGCCGGGGCGGAAGTCGTCGGCCCCGCCTATACCGTCGAGGAAGCGCTGGTTTACGCCAGCCATGAGGCGATCCACGTCGCGGTGCTCGATATCAACCTGCTGGGCAAGAAGGTCTGGCCGGTCGCCGAGGTGCTGCAGCGTCGCGGCGTCCCCTATGTCTTCGCCAGCGCCAATGCGTTTGGCGCCGACGCGGTACCCGGCCCGTTCGCCGCCGCACCGCGCTTCGACAAGCCGGTGTCGATCAACGCGATGCTGAAGACGCTGGCGAGCTTGGCGGCATAGTCACGACGAAGCGTGGCGGCGCGGCCTCGAGCTGCCAGCCACGCTCGGCACACAGCGTCGCAACCTCCCCCGCCGTCGCCGGGTCGTCGGCGATCAGCTCGACTTGCGCCACCCCTTCCCGCGCCGCCCGCGCCAGCCGCAGCGCCGGCCACGGGCAGCGCAGCCCGCGCGCATCTATGGTCAGGGTCTGGCCGGGCATCGCCGCCTCCCCTAGCATGACGGCAAATCCGGGGAGAAGACGCATGCAGATGTTCGCCGACGGCCTGATGCGCGGCCAGAAGATCCTGGTCACCGGTGGCGGCACCGGGCTCGGCCGCGGCATGGCGGAGGCGTTCATGGCGCTGGGCGCGGAAACCGTCATCTGGGGCCGCCGCGGCGCGGTGCTGGAGGAGGCCGCCGCCGAAATGCGGGAGGCGACCGGCGGCACCTGCACCGCGATGGCGGTCGACATCCGCAACGGCGGTGCCATCGACGAGGCGATGCAGGCGGTGTTCGACGCCGGGCCGCTGACCGGCCTGGTCAACAATGCGGCGGGCAACTTCATCTCGCCGACCGAGGACTTGAGCCCCAACGCCTTCAACGCCATCGCCAGCATCGTCGCGGCGGGCACGTTCAACACCACCGTCGCGGCCGGCAAGCGCTGGATCGAAGGCGGCTTGCATGGCTCGATCGTCTCCATCGTGACGACCTGGGTATGGACCGGCGGCCCGTTCACCGTGCCGAGCGCGATGTCGAAGGCCGGCGTCGCCGCGATGACCATGAGCCTGGCGCAGGAATGGGGGCCCAAGGGCATTCGCGCCAATGCCATCGCCCCCGGCCCCTTCCCGACCAAGGGCGCGTGGGAACGGCTGATGCCGGAGCCGCTGATGAAGAAGACCGGGGCCGGCACCGGCGCGTCCGACATCCCGCTGCGCCGCATGGGCGAGTATCACGAGCTCAACAACCTCGCGGTGTTCCTGCTCAGCGGCCAGTGCGATTACCTGACCGGTGCCGTCATCCCCATCGACGGCGGGCAGTGGCTGGCAAGCAGCGGCAATTTCCACAGCCTCAGCGCGCTCGACAAGGACGACTGGAGCATGATCAAGGGGGCAATCCAGAGCACCAATGCCAAGGACCGGCAAGCGCGGACCACCTGAACTGTAAAGGATTCCGACACAAATATTGCTAAATGACTACTTCCCCCGCTGCCAGCAAAACAGATAAGCTGTTGATTTTACTCACATCGCACAGGGCCTGCGTGGACAATTTAGTTGGCCCGCTTCTTGCAGGACAATCTGATGTAAAGCCACCGGAGTTCCAGTAATGAAGTCGATCCTCGCCGCTGCCACCGCCGCGCTTGCATTCGCTGCCTCGACCCCGGCAGCCGCCGCAACGCTTGTCCTGTTCTCGAACTTCGACGGCATCTCGACGCCCTTGCTGTCGAGCCAGGGCTACGACAACGTGGCGACGGCGGATGGCTGGACGGGCGGCCAGTTCGGCATCGAAATTCAGAATGGCGTCGCCGGCAATGCATACTCGGCGTTCAACCTGGTCGAACTCGACACCACGACGAACAGCTCCATGTTCGTCAATCTCGTCGCCGGCCACTACACCGTGAGCTATTATTACTCGCCGCGCATCAACCAGGGTGCCGCCACCAACGGCATCGACCTGTCGATCGGTGCGACACAGCTTGACTCCGTCACCGGCAACGGCGGCGGCAGCACGGTCTGGCAGCTGCGCACGGTTGATTTCGTCACGACGGGCGGCGCGCTGACCTTTGCCGCGACCGGCAACGCCGACGGAGTCGGCGGCTATCTCGACAGCATAACGATCAGTGAAGTGCCGGAGCCCGCCACCTGGGGCCTGATGATCGCGGGTTTCGCGATGACCGGCTTTGCGGCTCGTCGCCGGGGCCAGAGGAACGTCGCCGGCTGAGCCATATCAGATCGTCACGATGGGCGGGGGCGCGAGCCTCCGCCTTTTTTTGCGTCGTTAGTCCCCCTTCACCGGCTGCGAACTGACCGCCGCCGCCATCTCCAGCATTCGGTCGAGCGGCAGCTTGGCGCGCACCCGGATCGCCTCCGGAACGACGATCTCGGGCTTGAGGTCGCGCAGGCACAGGTACAGCTTCTCCAGCGTGTTGAGGGCCATGTACGGGCACATGTTGCAGTTGCAGTTGCCGTCGGCGCCGGGCGCGCCGATGAACAATTTGTGCGGGGCCTTGAGCTGCATCTGGTGGATGATGTTGGGCTCGGTGGCGACGATGATCGTCTGCGCCGGCGACGCGATCGACCATTCGAGGATCGCCGTCGTCGACCCGACGAACTGCGCGTGGTCGAGGATATAGCCCGGGCATTCCGGGTGCGCCGCCACCGGCGCGTCGGGGTGCAGCGCGATCAGCTTGAGCAGTTCGGTCTCCGAGAACGCCTCGTGGACGATGCAGCTGCCGTCCCACAACAGCATGTCGCGCCCGGTCTTGCGGTTGAGGTACGCGCCGAGATGCTTGTCGGGGGCGAAGATGATCTTCTGGTCCATCGGCAGCTGCGCGATGATCTTTTCTGCCGACGACGACGTCACGATGATGTCGCTGTGCGCCTTCACCGCCGCCGAGCAGTTGATGTAGGTCAGGCTGATGTGGTCGGGGTGGGCGTTGCGGAACCGCCCGAACGCCTCGGGCGGGCACGAATCCTCGAGGCTGCACCCGGCCGCCATGTCGGGCAGCACGACGGTCTTTTGGGGTGAGAGGATCTTCGCCACCTCGGCCATGAAGCGCACGCCGCAAAAGGCGATGACATCGGCATCGGTGGCCGCGGCCTTGCGGCTCAGGTCGAGGCTGTCGCCGACGAAATCGGCGAGATCCTGCAGCACCGGGTCCTGATAATAATGCGCGAGGATGACCGCGTTCCGCTCCTTGCGCAGCCGCTCGATCTCGGCGCGCAGGTCAAGGCCGGTCGGATTGCGGCCGAAGGGGGTGAGGGGGGCGTTCATACTAGTCCTTTGAACTTTACATCCACCTTGGCGCTGACCCCAACAGCACCGAGGGGCAATTGAAGATTGCTCTCGACTGCAGTCTTCGCCGCACGGCGCGCCATGGTCATCAACATTTCGCTGCGAGCCATGAGCGCTAAACTCGCATAAACTGCTGATCGATTGGTATTGGTGAGTTCATCGCGTTTTTCTAACAGATTAGTAAGCATCTCCCCGTCTTCGTACCGGACATCGTTGCGCGCATCGATCTCCGCCTTCGACGGGACTGGCGCGGGAATGGTGACGGTCAGCGTTTTCGAGACACCGTCCCACGCAAGGTCGTCAGCCTTTAGCCGCGCCAGATCGACTTCATAACGCACCAGACCCGACTGAATGAGCGTCTGCCGTCTGTTTGTGAATGGAGCAAAGCGACCTTTTTCGGTCGTCGTAGCCGAGGTACTGAGGACGGCGGCAAAGACAGTAAGACGGTTCTGATTTTCTACACTTCGCAACGTAGTCTCAACGACGGTGCGCGTCTCACGTGGAAAAAATATCCAGTTTATGATCGGAGAAGCGAAACGGTAAGCAATCACCGCAACAACAACGATTATCAGGGTTCCGGTTGCTGCTAAAACTTGTTGCAATCTTGTCACGCCGCCATCCCCCAGGTGTCGCCCCGTTCCACCACCATGCCGCGCGCGCGCAGGTCGATGAGGTGCGCCAGCACCGAGCGTCCGGCGGCCGGGTGGAGGCGCGGGTCGACGCCCGCGTACATCGCCGCGACCATCGCCGGAATCGCCTGTTCGCGAACCCCGAGCAGGCGCAGGATCTGGCCCTCGCGCTGCTTCCTATGCCCAATCAGGCCGCGGACGAAGCGCTGCGGTTCGATCACCGGCGCGCCGTGGGTGGGGTAGTAGACCGCGTCGTCGCGGGTCGTGAGCCGCTGCAGGCTCGCGATATAGTCCGCCATGTCGCCGTCGGGCGGCGCGACCACGGTCGTCGACCAGCCCATGACATGGTCACCGGTGAACACCGCCTTCTCCTCCGTTAACGCGAAGCACAGGTGATTGGAGGTATGGCCCGGCGTGTGGATCGCGGTCAGCGTCCAGCCCGGCCCGGTGACGGACTCGCCGTCCGCCAGCACCCGGTCGGGCGCGTAGCTGGGATCGAAGCCCGCATCGGCCCGCGGCCCGTCGTCGCTGAGCACCAGCGGCGCGCAGCCGATAATCTCGGCACCCGTGGCGGCCTGCAGGGCCGGTGCGGCGGGCGAGTGGTCCATATGGGTATGCGTCACAACGATGTGGCTGACCGTTTCACCGGCCAGTGCGCGCTCCAGCGCAGCGAGATGTTCAGGGGTATTCGGGCCGGGGTCGATCACCGCGACGGTGCCGCGGCCGACGATGTACGTCCCGGTGCCGGTATAGGTGAACGGCGACGGATTGCGCGCCAGCACCCGCCGCACCAGCGGCGACACGGTCTCGCTCGCCTCATACGGCGCGGCGTCGATCAGGGCCTGGGGATCGGTCATCGCCGTCCATTTGGCAGCGCGGCCGGGTAAAGTGAAGGGCGCGGCCCCACGCCTCAGCTTTACGCATGCGTCACCCCGGGCCTAGAGTGCGTCCAGCCTGGGGAGGCCGGTCCATGAGCGAGCAGTTCGATACCATCATCGTCGGCGGCGGCAGCGCGGGCTGCGTGCTCGCCAACCGCCTGTCCGCCGATCCGTCGCACCGCGTCCTGCTGCTGGAGGCCGGCGGCGACCATAATGCGACGATGATCGACATGCCCGGCGGCCTCGTCTCGATCATCCCGCCGGAGAAGGATTCGCCCTACGACTGGGGCTTCTGGACGGTGCCGCAGCCGGAGATGGGCGGCCGCCGCATGTACTGGCCGCGCGGCCGGGCGCTCGGCGGCAGCTCGTCGATCAACGGCATGGTCTATATCCGCGGGCATTCGAGCGACTACGACCGCTGGGCGCAGCTTGGGCTGACGGGCTGGGGCTGGGCGGACGTGCTCCCCTATTTCCGGCGTGCCGAGCACAGCGAGCGGGGCCCGTGCGACTTCCACGGCGAGGGCGGCCCGCTGCACACCTCGACCAAGGCGGCGCTGCCGCACATCCTCAACGACGCCTTCATCGCAGCGGCGCAGCAGGCCGGTTACGCCCGCACCGACGACTTCAACGGCCCGCAGTTCGAAGGTGCGGGCATGTACGATGCGACGATCAAGAACGGCAGCCGCTGGTCCGCGGCGCGCGCCTATCTCGATCCCGTCCGGGCGCGGGCGAACCTGACCGTCCGCACCGGCGTTCAGGTCGAGCGCGTCACCTTCCAGGGCAAGCGCGCCACCGGCGTCGCCTACACGGTCAAGGGCAAGCCGCAGTCGGTCGCGGCGCGCGAGGTCATCCTGTGCGGCGGTGCGATCGCCTCGCCGCAACTGCTGATGCTGTCGGGCATCGGCCCGGCCGAGCATCTGAAGTCGCTGGGCCTCGAGGTCGTCCACGATGCGAAGGACGTCGGCGGCAACCTGCAGGACCATCTCGACATGATCGTGCAGTACAGCTGCTCGCAGCCGATCACGCTGAACGGCAACGCCGCCTTCCACAAGAAGATCGGCGCGCTGCTCAGCTGGCGGTTCAGGAAGACCGGCAATGCCAGCTTCATGCCGACGCCGTCGGGAGCGTTCCTGTCGACCCGCGAAGGACTCGCGGCACCCGACATCCAGATCCATTTCATGCCGGTGCGCGGCGCGGCGCACGGTGCGGGGACGATGTCGGCCGAGCACGGCTATCAGATGCACGTCTGCCAGCTGCGCCCCGAAAGCCGCGGCACGATCCGCCTCGCCGCGCCGGATGCCGCGACCGCGCCGCTGATCGATCCGCGCTATTTCAGCGCGCGCGAGGATGTCGAGACGCTGACCGCCGGCGTCCATATCGCCCGCAAGATCGGCAGCAGCGCGGCGTTCGACCCCTACCGCAAGGCCGAGCTGTGGCCCGGCGCGGCGGTCGCCGCCGATCCCGACGCCCTGCTTGGCGCGATGCGGCAATGGGGCGAGACGATCTACCATCCGGTCGGCACCTGCCGCATGGGCGTCGATGCCGCCGCGGTGGTCGACGGTTCGCTCCGCGTCAACGGCGTCACCGGCTTGCGCGTCGTCGATGCCAGCGTGATGCCCTATCTGGTCAGCGGCAACACCAACGCGCCGACCATCATGATCGCCGAAAAGGCCAGCGACCTGATCGCGGCGCAAGCGAAGCAGGCACTGGCGGCGTGAGCGTCGAGCCGTTCACCATCCCCGTCCACGCCGACGAAGCCGCCTGGGTGCGCGAGCGGGTCGCCGCCTATCGCTTTTTCGAGGAGCTGCCGGGCACGCCGTGGCAGCACGGCGCTGACCGGCCCTACATGGAGCGGCTGCGCGACTATTGGCTGGACCACTATGACTGGCCCGCCGCCGCCGCGCACATCGGCCGCCTGCCGCATGTCCGGGTCGAGGTCGAGCCGGGGTTCAGGCTCCACGCCCTGCACCGCCGCTCGTCGCGCCCCGATGCGCGGCCGCTGCTGATCGCGCACGGCTGGCCGGGCTCGATCCTCGAGTTCGACGCGGTCGTCGAGCGGCTGGCGGAGCCCGAGGCTGGCAGCCCCGCCTTCCACGTCGTCGCGCCGTCGCTGCCCGGCTATGCATGGTCGGACCGCCCGACGGGCGTGTGGGGACCGCGCCGCATCGCCGAACTGTACGACAAGCTGATGCCGGCGCTGGGCTATGACCGCTACCTCTACCAGGGCGGCGACTGGGGTTGCGTCATCGGCGGCTGGCTGGGGCTCGACAGCGCGCGGCTCGACGGGCTGCACATTTCGGGCTTCGGCCTGCGCCCCGCGAACATGTCGCCCGAGACGCCCGACGATATTTCCTGGCTGCAGCATGCGATGCAGGTCCGCGACCAGGAGACCGGCTACATGCAGGTCCAGGGCACCAAGCCGCAAAGCCTCGGCTTCGCGATGATGGACTCGCCGATGGGCGTCGCGGCGTGGTTTTGCGAGAAGTTCGTCGGCTGGTCCGACACGGACGGCCCGGATTCGAAAGCCGGGGCGACGGACCCACCCTATGACATGGACTGGCTGCTCACCAACATCATGATCTATCTGACGACGCGCAGCTTCGCGACCGCCACATGGATCTATCGCGGCATGTTCCTTGAGGGTGGCTTCAGCATTCCCGACGGCCGCCGTATCGAGGTGCCGACCGGGGTCGCGGCATTCCCGCACGACCTGCTCGCCTTCCCCGCCCGCCATATCGTCGAGCGCGGCTACAACGTCGTCCACTGGACGCAGATGCAGCGCGGCGGGCACTTTGCGAGCCTCGAGGAGCCGGAGCTGTTTCTCGCCGACGTGCGGGCCTTCGCCGCCGGCCTGTGAGCTTCGAGTGGCGGGTCGCACCGGGCCTCACCCCATACCCCGATGCCGTCGCGACGATGGAGGCGCGGGCCGCCGCGGTCGCCGCGGGTCAAGCGGCGGAACTGATCTGGCTGGTCCAGCACCCGCCGCTCTACACCGCCGGCACCAGTGCCGATGCAGCCGAGCTGCTCGACCGGGCGCGCTTCCCGGTCTTCGCCAGCGGGCGCGGCGGGCGCTACACCTATCACGGGCCGGGCCAGCGCGTGGTCTATGTCGTCGCCGACCTGAACGCTCGCGGCCGCGACCTGCGCGCCTTTGTCGCGAGCCTCGAAGTCTGGGCGGTGGCGGCGCTGGCGCGGCTCGGGGTGGCGGCGTTCACCGTGCCGGGCAAGATCGGCATCTGGATTTCGACCTCCGGCGGCGACGCCAAGATCGGTGCCATCGGGGTCCGCGTCCGGCGCTGGGTGACTTTCCACGGCTTGGCGCTCAACGTCGATCCCGACCTCGCGCATTTCGCCGGCATAGTGCCGTGCGGGTTGCGCGAGCCGGTCACCAGCCTCGCCGCGCTGGGCGTCGATGCCGACCTCGCGGCACTCGACCGCGCGTTGGCCGCGTCCGTGCCGCCGCTGCTGCGGTAAACGCAAGGGCGTTGCAGGCGGCCGTCGCCTCGGTTACGCTGTTGCTGTTCCTCGGGTCGATGCAGACGAGACACGGCAGGGAGGCGGTTTGACCACCGCATCAATCGCGCTTGAGGGGCGCGCGATATATGCTAATGTCTACCCCGGTGAGGGGATAAGGGCTAACCAAACCGTCGCTATCACGCTCGCTCATAAGACTAACTCAAGGAGTCGATAAACATGGCAATCAACCTCAAGACCATCGCGCTCGTTGCTGGCGTTGGCCTGGCCGTCGTCGCTTGCGGCAAGAAGGCCGAGACCACCGACACGACCACCACCACCACCACCACCGACGCAATGCCGGCCGCCGACGCGATGGCGACCCCGCCGGCCGCCGACGCCACCACCACCGACGCGATGGCGCCGGCTGCTGGTGCCACCGACGCGATGGCGACGCCGCCGGCCGCCGATGCGACGGCTCCGGCCGACGCAATGTCGACCACGACGACGACCGAAGAGAAGAAGTAAGCTTCTCGTCCGGCAATCGGATGCTATGGGAAGGGCCGCCGCACTGGCGGCCCTTCTTTTGTTTGAGCCACACTGGAGTGAAACCATGAGCCTCGCAGAGATCACCGAGCAGATGCGCACCCGCGTCGGTGCCAGCGCCAACCTGAAGAAATCGGTCAAATTCGATTTCGGCGACGACGGCGTCGTCCGCATCGATGACACCGCCGCACCCGCCGTCGTCGACAACCAGAATGTGCCCACCGACTGCACCGTCAAGGTCAGCATGTCCGACTTCACCGACATGGCGACCGGCAAGCAGAACCCGCAAATGGCGTTCATGATGGGCAAGCTGAAGGTCGAAGGCGACATGGGCGTGGCGATGCAGCTCGGCTCGATCCTCGGCTGAGCGGCACCGCTTGGCACCGGGCGCCGGACCGGTCTATGCCGTCAGCCGGAGCCCGTGCCGGGCGGGGAGTGTCGATGCGTACGAGCTTGCTGACTGGACTGTTGGGCGTGGCGGTGGCCTTCGCGCCGGCACTCGCGGCACCGGCGAAGAAGCCGGTCCGCAAAATCGCACCACCGCCCGTGCTGACCGTCGAGGCGCCGCGCGCCGCGGTGCGCGTCAACGGCCTGCTCGTACCGCAGGCCATATTGATGAAGCCGATGACGCCCGCCGAGGCCGAGGCCAACGCGGTATGGAACCTGCGCGCCGGGCTGAACGTGGCTGCACTGCAGTGCCAATATTCGCCCTATCTGGCGACGGTGAAGACGTACAACGATTTGATTAAGCACCATTCGGCCGAGCTGGCTGCGGCGCAGGCGACGATGCTCGGCCATTTCAAGCGCTATGACGGCACCCGCGCGCTCAACAGTTTCGATCAATATACGACCCGCACCTACAACAGCTTTTCGACGCTCGATGCCCAATATGCGTTCTGCGTCGCCGCCGCGGTAGCCGGCCGCGGTGCGCTGTTCGTCGTCAAGGGCGAGCTGGGCAAGTACGCGTTGGCCCAGACGCCGATCCTGCGCCTGTCGCTGATCCCGCCGGACGCGCCCTACGGTTTCGCCGGCCTGGTGCCGGTGCCGCTGCCGCCGGTCGAGGGCTAGGCCGCCTTCTTCAGGTGCCGCCGGCCGAGCAGTTCGGCGATCTGCACAGCGTTCAGCGCCGCGCCCTTGCGAAGGTTGTCGCTGACGCACCACAGGTTGAGGCCATGCGGGACCGTCGGGTCCTTGCGGACCCGCGACACATAGGTCGCGAACTCGCCGACGCACTCGATCGGCGTGATGTAGCCGCCGTCCTCGTGCTTATCGACCAGCATGATGCCGGGCGCCTCGCGCAGAATCCGCTGCGCCTCCGCCACCGACAGCGGCCGCTCGAACTCGATGTTGATCGCCTCGGAGTGGCCGACGAACACCGGCACGCGGACGCAGGTCGCGGTGACCTCGATATCGGGATCGAGGATCTTGCGGGTCTCGACGACCATCTTCCACTCTTCCTTGGTCGAGCCGTCGGCCATGAAGCTGTCGATGTGCGGGATGACGTTGAAGGCGATCTGCTTGGTGAACTTGTGGCTGGTCTTGGGATCGCCGACGAACACCGCGCGGGTCTGCTCGAACAGCTCGTCCATGCCCGCCTTCCCCGCGCCCGAGACCGACTGGTAGGTCGACACGACGACCCGCTTGATCTTCGCCGCGTCGTGCAGCGGCTTCAACGCCACCACCATCTGCGCCGTCGAGCAGTTCGGATTGGCGATGATGTTGCGCTTCAGATAGCCGTCGATCGCCTGCGGATTCACCTCCGGCACGATCAGCGGGACATTATGCTCCATCCGGAACAGCGACGAGTTGTCGATGACGGTACAGCCCGCCGCCGCGGCCTTGGGCGCATAGTCTCTCGACACCGCGGAACCGGCCGCGAACAGCGCGATGTCCCAGCCGGCAAAGTCGAAATGCTCGATATTCTGGACCTTGAGCTCACGCCCGTCCTCGCCGAAGTCGATGATGTCGCCCTGGCTGCGCGACGATGCCAGCGCCGCGATCGCGGCAATCGGGAATTGCCGCTCGGCGAGGATGTTGAGCATCTCGCGCCCGACGCTTCCCGTCGCGCCGACGACGACGACTTTATAGGCCATGTGTCCGGTCTCCTGAAGCTGCCGACTTAAGCGCGGCGCTCGTCCCGGGCAAGGACTGCCGTCACCGCCACATCGGCGGTGACGTTGCCGATGGTGCGGAACAGGTCGGGGAGCAGTTCGACTGCGATCAACAACGGCAGCGTCGTGATCGGGACGCCCATCGCCAGCGCGATCGGCGCGACGCTGGTGATGAACGACACCTGCCCCGGCAGGCCGACCGCGGCGATCGAGACCGCGAACGCCACGGCAACGCCCGCCGCCAGCGTCGTCCACGGCAGCTCGATGCCATGCAGATGCGCGACATAGATGACGACCGCCAGGTTCGCCGGCGCGCTGGTGGCGCGGAACACCGACACCGCCAGTGGCAGGATCAGCCGGGTCAGCGGCTCCGGCAGGCGCAGCTCGTCGCGCGCCGCCTCGACCATCGCGGGCAGCGTCGCGATCGACGACTGGGTGCTGAACGCTACCACCTGCACCGGCAGTATGGCGCGGACGAAGTCGCCGAGCGGCACCGGCCGCAGCACTGCGACCAAGGCGTAGAGGCCGGCGATCAGCACCAGCTGCACCGCAATGACGATGGCGACATAGTGCGCCAGAATGCCGATCGCGCCGATGCCGGCGTGGGCACCGACCAGCAGGGCAAGCGCGAACACGCCGACGGGCGCGAGCCACAGCACCCAGTCGACGAGCACCAGCATGGTCTGTACGACGCCGTCGAAAAAGCTGTTCAGGCTCGCGCGCGGCCCATCGGGGATGCGCGTCGCGGCAAAGGCGAAGGCGAGGCCGAACACCACCAGCGGCAGCATCGTGCCCGCCGCCGCGGCGCCGACGACGTTGGGCGGCACGAAGCTGCGGAACCACGCCGCCGCCGACAGCGTCGTCGCGGCCGGGGCGGCACCGGACGCCGCCAGCAGCGACCGCGCGGCGTCCATCGGGATCGGCACGAGCTGCAGCAGCAACGGCGTGACGACGACACTCATCGTGCCGCCAATGATGACGATGGCAGCGAACCACAACAGCCCGCGGCCCGCCGTCCGGCTGGCGCTGGCGGTCCCCGCCGCGCTGGCGATGCCGGTGAACAACAGCGCGAAGACCAGCGGGATGATGGTCATCTGCAGCGCATCGAGCCAGATGCCGCCGACCGGCTCCGCAACGCTGGCCACCGCCGCGACGGTGGCGGGCGCAGCGAAGGCGGCGAGCGCGATGCCGCCGCCGAGGCCGAGGACGAGCGCGAGGAAGATGCGGACGGTGAGGGTCATGAGCTTTCTTGAATCCTCCCCCACTTCGGGGGGAGGGGGACGGCGGCATCTTCACGTCGTGGTGGAGGGGCAGTGCGACGCGGTAAGCGCCTCCGCTCGACGACCCCTCCACCGCGCGCCTGAAGAAGCCGCGCGGTCTCCCTCCCCGTGCCGGGGAGGATCACAGCTGCGCCAGCACGGCGTCGCCCATCGCCTCGGTCCCCAGCGTCCCGCCGAGATCGCGGGTCCGCGCCCCGGCGTCGAGCGCCGCCTCGACCGCCGCCTCGACCTTGTCGGCGAGCTCGGGCCGCCCCAGCGAATAGCGCAGCGCCATCGCCAGGCTGAGGATCGCCGCGCACGGGTTGGCGACGCCCTGCCCGGCGATATCGGGCGCGCTGCCGTGAATCGGCTCGTACAGGCCGGGCTTGCCCGCCTCGCCCAGCGCCGCCGACGGCAGCAGGCCGAGCGAGCCGGTCAGCATCGCCGCCTCGTCGCTGAGGATGTCGCCGAACAGATTGTCGGTCAGGATGATGTCGAACTGCCTGGGGTTCCTGACCAGCTGCATCGCGGCGTTGTCGGCGAGCATGTGGCTCAATTCGACGTGCGGGTAGTCGGCGTCGCGCAGCGCCTGCACCTCCTCGCGCCACAGCAGTCCGGCCTCCATGACGTTGGATTTCTCCGCCGAGCAGACCCGGCCCGAGCGGTGCGCCGCCAGCTCGAACGCTACCCGCGCGACGCGGCGGATTTCACCGCTGGTATAACTGTGCGTATTGACCCCGCGCCGCTCGCCGCCGCCCAGGTCCTCGATGCCGCGGGGCTCGCCGAAATAGACGCCGCCGGTCAGCTCGCGGACGAACAATATGTCGAGGCCGCGGACAAATTCGGGCTTCAGGCTGGAGGCCTCGACGAGCGCATCAAAGCAGCGCGCCGGGCGCAGGTTGGCGAACACGTTCATGCCCGCGCGCAAGGCCAGCAGCCCGGCCTCGGGCCGCTTGTCATAGGGCTGCCCCGCCCATTTGGGGCCGCCGACCGCACCCATCAGCACGGCATCGGCCGCCTTGGCACGGGCCAGCGTTGCGGTCGTCAGCGGCACCCCGTCGGCGTCGATGCCGACCCCGCCGAAGTGCGCTTCGCTGGTCTCTATGCCGGCGTCGAGCGCGGCAACGACGCGCCCCGCCTGCGCCGTGACTTCGGGGCCGATACCGTCGCCGGGCAGCAGGAGGAGGTGGCTCATCGCCCTCCCCTAGCCGCGAACGCACGCATGAAAAAGGGCGGCCCGTGAGGACCGCCCCGATTCAGTCCGTGCGCCGGTTCAGGCGGTGACGGCGGCGCGGCGCCGGCGGGCGGCGTATCCGACCATGCCGAAGCCGGCGATCATCAGGCCCCAGGTCGCGGGCTCGGGCACGAAAGCGACGCCCGAAACGTCGACGTTGAGGCCGGTCGGTCCGCCGCCACTGTTGAGCACGACGAAGGTCAGCATGTTGACGCCGGCGACAAAGCCGGTTGTGGCACCGAAGCCCGTAATGAAGCTGAAGCCGCCGCCGCTGCCGATCTGGACGCCGTTGAGGAAGATCGTCGCACTGTCATCGGCCGCGAAGTCGCCACTAATGCTCGCGCCGTTCAGCGAGTAGCCGGTCAGGTCGAAGGTCGTCGAGAAGGTGTAGTTACCGTTCGGAAGGGTGTCTGCGGCATCCGTCGTCGGAGTGATCCAGCGCGAGCCCGCATCATCGGACACCCATGGTCCGATCGGGAAGCTGCCGTTGGTGCCGCCGGTATACGCGGTGCCGCCCGCCAGCGCCCAATGCAGGTCCGCGCCGCTGCCGGTGGTGGCGACGCCGCCGTTCGTTACGCCGGTATTGTAAAGGTCAGCGATCGTCGCGGCGGTCGCCGGGACGGCGGCAACGAGAGCGGTGGCGAGGAAGAAACTGCGGACGAACATGTGAACCGGCTCCCTTTGATTTACGCTTCATAAACGTTGATGCAAGAATCATGCCACGCCGTAAGCACAAAATTTACCTACTGAATGCCGCGGCGGCTCTCGCCGAGTGTAAAGCCTGCCGACACTTTTCGCCGCCGCATGGCGAGGCCGGTAGCGCCGAAGCCGGCGATCATCAGGCTCCAGGCCGCCGGTTCCGGTACGCCGGGCGGCGGCGGCGGCGGCGGTGCGGGATCGAAGCTGGCCTTGAAGAAGATGTCGTCGACGCCGACGAACTGCCAGTCGTCGGTGAACAGCGAGCCGAAATTCAGGCCGTTGTTCGTGAACACGAACATCCCGGGGATGACATTGTCAGTGAACGGCGTGCCGAACAGGCTACGCGGCTGCAGCACCAGGTCCGCAATGCTGAGGAACGCGACATAGCTGTGCCCGGCGACGGTCGGGGCGCTGAGCGTGAAGGCAAACTCCTGCTGCGTGCCGGCGGCATTCATTGTCCGTGTGTCACTGGTGTAAAGCACCGTGCCCGCCTTCGACCCGTCCCATTCGGCGACATAGCCGCGCAGGTTCAGCGTTCCGGTGCCACCGGAGCGGCCGCGCAGGAACAGCGAAAACCCGGTCAGCGCACCGTCGGCCGGGCCGGGCACAAAGGTCTGGCCATAGGTCGCGCTATTGGGCTGACCGAAGGGAAAGAAATTGCCGCGGTCGATGGCGGTGGTGTCGATCGCCGCCGCCGCCGGCATCGCCACGAGCCCCGCCAGCAAACCCAGTACGCCGCGCATGATTTCCGCCCCCCACCGACTCCACATCAGCAGGCCGAGTGTCCGCGCGCAATCCTTAGCATCCGGTAAACGTTACGCCGCCCGCTGCGCCGCGTTGGCGACCCAGGGCCGCAACCGCGCCTCGAACGCGGCGACATCGGCGCTGCGCGCCTCGGTCAGCGCGATCTCGTCGCGCCCGTGGAGCAGGCAGTCCTTGCGAAACGAATCGACGGCGAAAGCGAAACGGTCCTGGAACGGCGTCGTCACCACCTGATTCTCGAGATCGACGGTGATGTCGTGGTCGCGCGCGACGGCGAGCAGGCGGTCGATCTGGTCCTGCGGCAGCGCCACCAGCAGCATGCCGTTCTTGAAGGCGTTGCCGGCGAAGATGTCGGCGAAGCTGGGCGCGATGACGACTCGGAAGCCCATGTCGGCCAGCGCCCAGGGAGCATGCTCGCGGCTCGACCCGCAGCCGAAATTATCCCCGGCGATGAGGATCGGCGCACCCGCGTTGCGCGGCTGGTCGAAGATGTTGGCCGGGTCCTCGCGCAGCGTCGCGAAAGCGTGCGCGCCGAGGCCCGCGCGGGTAACCGTCTTCAGGAAGCGCGCCGGCACGATGACGTCGGTATCGACGTTCGAGTTACCGAACGGCACCGCGACGCCGGACAGGGTGTGGAAGGGCTGCATCAGGCCATCAGTTCGCGCACGTCGGTGAGCCGGCCGGTCACCGCCGCCGCCGCCGCCATCGCCGGGCTGAGCAGGTGTGTCCGCGCCCCCGGCCCCTGGCGGCCGACGAAATTGCGGTTGCTGGTCGAGGCGCAGCGCTCGCCCGCGGGCACCTTGTCGGGGTTCATGCCGAGGCACATCGAGCAGCCCGGCTCGCGCCAGTCGAAGCCGGCGTCGATGAACACGCGGTCGAGCCCCTCCGCCTCGGCCTGCCGCTTGACCAGGCCCGAGCCCGGCACCACCAGCGCCTGACGGACATGCGCCGCCACGTGCCGGCCCTTCGCCACCGCGGCGGCGGCGCGCAGGTCCTCGATGCGACTGTTGGTGCAGCTGCCGATGAAGACGTTCTCGACGCGCACGCCGTCCAGCCGTTCGCCCGCCGTCAGGCCCATGTAGGCGAGGCTCGCGGCGGCGGCGGCCTGCTTCGACGGGTCGGCGAAGCCGCCGGGTTCGGGCACGACCCCGGTGATCGGCACAACGTCCTCGGGGCTGGTCCCCCACGTCACCAGCGGTGCGATCGCAGAGCCGTCGATGGTGATCTCGGCATCGAACACCGCGCCCGGATCGCTCGGCAGCGTCCGCCAATAAGCCAGCGCGGCGTCCCAGTCGGCCCCCTGGGGGCTGCGCGGCCGCCCCTCGACATAGGCAAAGGTCTTGGCATCGGGCGCGATCAGCCCGGCCCGCGCGCCTGCCTCGATCGCCATGTTGCAGACCGTCATCCGGCCTTCCATGCTGAGCGCCTCGATCACCGGGCCCGCATATTCGATGACATGGCCGGTGCCGCCGCCCGCCCCCAGCCAGCCGCAGATCGCCAGCGCGACGTCCTTGGCGCTGATCGAGAAACCCAGCGCGCCGGTCACCGTCACCCGCATCGTGCGGGCGCGCTTCAGCTGCAGCGTCTGCGTCGCGAAGACATGCTCGACTTCGCTGGTGCCGATGCCGAAGGCCAGCGCCCCGAATGCGCCGTGGGTCGCGGTGTGGCTGTCGCCACAGACCAGAGTCAGCCCCGGCAGGGTGAAGCCCTGCTCCGGCCCGATGACATGGACGATGCCCTGCGCGGCTGCGTTCATGGCAATCAGCTCGACGCCGAACTCCGCACAGTTGCGGGTCAGCATGTCGAGCTGCAGCGCCGATTGCGGATCGGGGTTGGGCCGGTCGCGCGCCGTTGTCGGGACATTATGGTCCGGCACCGCCAGCGTCAGGTCGGGCCGCCGCAGCCGCCGGCCGGCAACGCGCAGGCCCTCGAACGCCTGCGGGCTGGTCACCTCGTGGATCAGGTGGCGGTCGATCCAGACGAGGTCGGTGCCGTCTTCGCCGCGCCGGACGACATGGTCGTCCCAGATCTTGTCATAGAGCGTGCGGGGGCCGGTCATAGCCCGCCCTAGCACCGCCGCGCCGTCTCCGAAAGTTCATGGGAGCGAGCGGCCGCTTGCATGCGTTATAGCGTCGAAGGAGACCCGCAATGGCCAGCCGCCCGGATTTCGACGCAGACGATCCCGACGCCACGCGGCCCGCGAGCGAGAGCGACCGCGCCGACGATGCCATCGACGACCTTGCCGATGGCGAGCAGGCGGCGGTCGAAACCGCGCTGACCCGCCTGCCACCCGGCTGATCCTACCCGGCGGGAGGCGGCGAGGAAATGCTGACGCGTCTGCCGCCGGGCTGACCGGACAGCGGTTTGGGACTGAGCGGACAGCCGGTTTGAGATTTTGGTTCGACTACACTATCGATTCTGAATGACCATTCGTCAGATCGTCGATCAAACCAAATTCAACATGACGGCGTCGCTGCCTTATTCGCTTCGTATTGAGGACATAAGTCTTGCGATGCAGGATGTGTATGATTTCTTTTTCGACGTAAACACACTGCTGACCGGTCGCGGCCTCAAGCGTCTCGACGACATGCTCAGGCCTGCGGCGATGTCGGGAATGATCTCGGACGCGATGACCGCGTCGCTTGCGAAACACTCGCGGACGTTGGTCGAGAACCGCCATTTTAACGGCCATCCTGACCTCATCCAGCAGGGTATCTATCCCAAAGACTCGGTGCGCTCGGGGGAGCAGGGCATCGAAGTCAAGAGCACCCGCAAGCCGGGCGGGGCTGTGGACACGCACGGCGCCCGCAAACAATGGATGTGCGTGTTCGTCTACCGCGCCGATCATGTTTCGGAGCCAGCCGTAAGCCGCGATCCCATGCGGTTTACCGAGGTCTATCTGGCCGCTGTCGAGGAAACCGATTTTCGCCGAAACGCGCGCAGCGATCTCGGTACGCGAACGGCGACATTGGACCGCGAGGGCGTGAAGAAGCTACGCGCGAACTGGCTTTACCTCGCCAACGCTTAAGCGCTCGAGTTTCGGCACTGCCGCAACCGCCATCTCATAGAATTCGGCGTCTGCCTCGATGCCGATACTATCGTAGCCGATGAAATTGGCGGCGGCTGCAGTCGATCCGCCACCGGCAAATGGGTCCAGAATAATCCCCTCGCCGAGCGGCAATGCGGCGCGGACGAGTTCGCGCATGAACGCCTGCGGCTTGAGCGACGGGTGGGCGGCAATCTTGCGCTCACTGTTCGTCGGTGCGGACTTGATGACGTCGCCGAACGGTCGTTCCGCGCTGGGTCGGCGGAATCCGCCGGTTTTCCATTTCCGCAGATTGTCCTGCACCCGGCCTTCGAGTGGCTTTCGGAGGACGATCCAAGGTTCCCACATCGAGCGCGGCATCACGCTCACATCGGCGAATTCCTCGTGCGCGTTCTTCGGACGATCACCGCCGCGCATTGTCATGACCTGTCGGCAGATCGAACCGCGCGGTTCGAGACCGGCGGCAGCAAGGCTGTTCGTCACGACGTGCTGCAGCAGCGGATTGCTGGCGACGACGACATTGCCGCCCGGCACCAGCACACGGATGATGGCGCGTCCAAACCGCTCGAAGAAGACGCGCAACTCACCCACGTCGGCATCGGACAGCGTCGTGAAGCGAGGCAAGGGGGCGCGCTTGTGACCGTCGAACGACGGCGGCAGCCGCCAAACCCCGCCGCGCCCGGCACGCAGTTTCTGCTTTTCGACCTCGTTGAATTCGACCAACCCGTAGGGCGGGTCCGTCACGACGGCGTGTATACTGTCCGCTTGTCGAGTTGCCAGCCAGTCGAAGCAATCGGCATGAACCAGCGTTGCACGGTTGAGACGCGTCTGTCGAAAGCGCGCCGTGATGAACTGCTCACTTGGATCGGCTTCCGGCGCGCGCAGCGCGTAGGTGCCGAGCCCAGTTTTCCTGAATGTCCCGGGGGTGTTCAGCCTCAGATAGGATCGGACGGACGAAGCCGCGACGGTACCGAGGCGGCAGCGGGCGCTGTGAACTATGGCGCTGACATGCAATGGTTCACCAGAGGTCGCGAACGCGCTGAATATCGCGTCCCTAATCTGGCCGGGGGGGCGTCGCTCAATCAACATGACTTGACGTCTAGACGTCCGGATTCTGCTGTCAACGGATCGTTTTGAAGGCGGACGCTACCTTCAACACGCCACCACATTCACCGCCAGCCCGCCGAGGCTGGTTTCCTTGTATTTCTCCCCCATGTCCGCCCCGGTCCGGCGCATGGTCTCGATGACCTGGTCCAGCGACACCCGGTGGGTGCCGTCACCGAGCAGCGACAGCCGCGCCGCCTCGATCGCCTTGACCGCGCCCACCGCATTGCGCTCGATGCACGGCACCTGGACCAGCCCGCCGACCGGATCGCAGGTCAGGCCGAGGTTGTGCTCCATGCCGATCTCGGCGGCGTTCTCGACCTGCATCGGGGTGCCGCCGAGCGCCGCGGTCAGCCCTGCCGCGGCCATCGAGCACGCCACCCCGACCTCGCCCTGGCAGCCGACCTCGGCGCCCGAGATCGAGGCATTCTCCTTGAACAGGCTGCCGATCGCCGCCGCCGTCAGCAGGAAGCGGTCCGCCCCCTCCAGCGTCGCGCCCGGTGCGAAGCGCTCGTAATAGCGCAGCACGGCGGGGATGATGCCCGCGGCACCGTTGGTCGGCGCGGTGACGACGCGGCCGCCCGCAGCATTTTCCTCGTTGACCGCCAGCGCCCACAGATTGACCCAGTCGATGACGCTGAGCGGATCGGCAAGCGCGCGCTCCTGCCGATCGCGGAGCAGCTTGAGCACGGCGGGCGCGCGGCGCTTGACCCGCAGCCCGCCGGGCAGTTCCGCGTCGAGGCTGGCGCAGCCGCGGTCGATACAGTCCGACATCGCGGCGCGGATCGCCGCCAGCCGCGCCCGCACCTCCGCCTCGCCGTGGACGGTCAGCTCGTTGGCCAGCGCCAGCGCGCCGATGTCGAGGCCGGTCGCCACCGTCAGCGCCAGCAGCGCGTCGCCGCTCGAATAGGGATAGGGCACGTCGGCCAGCCCGGCGGGCGGCGCGTTGCGCGCGATGTCGGCCGCGTACACCACCGCGCCGCCACCAGTCGAATAGGCGGTCCGCGTCGCCAGCGTCGCGCCGTCCGCATCGAAGGCGGTGAACAACATGCCGTTGGAATGGAACGGCAGCCGGTCGCGGGTCCGCCATTCGAGATCGCGCGCCTCGTCGAACGCGAGCGGGCGCGTGCCGCCGAGCCGCAACATGCCGGTCGCCCGCACCCCCGCGACGCAGGCGGCCGCCGCGTCGGGGCACAACGCCTCCGGTCGCTCGCCCGCCAGCCCGAGGATCACCGCGCTGTCGGTGGCATGGCCCTTGCCGGTCAGCGCCAGCGACCCGTAGAGCGCCGCCGTCACCCGTGCCACGGGCAGGTCGGCAACGCGCGCGGCGAAGTCCGCCGCCGCGGTCATCGGCCCCATCGTGTGCGACGACGACGGCCCGACGCCGATCTTGAAAAGGTCGAAGACGGAGGTGGCCATGCGGCGGCGGTGTAGCGGCGCAGGGTCGCCTCCGCTACACCCCGCGCATGGCCGATGCCGCCCACCCGCCCTCGGAGGCCCTCGACGAGGACGACCGGCTGACGTCGGCCTACGTCCACGATGTCGTCGATGCGCTCGATGCGGATGACGCGGCAGCGGTGTGCGCGCTCGTCGAGCCGCTCCACAACGCCGACATCGCCGACCTGTTCGAGCTGATCCCGGCCGATCACCGCGCCGCGCTGGCCCGGGCGCTCGGGCCGCTGCTCGACGCCGACGTCTTCGCCGAGATGAACGAGTGGGTGAAGGCCGAATTGCTCGACCTGCTCGACCCGGCGCAGGTGGCAACGCTGGCCGAGGCGATGGACACCGACGACGCGGTCGCCATCATCGAGGACATGGACGAGGACGACGCGCGCGAAGTGCTGCGCGCGATGGACCCCGACGACCGCGCCGCGATCGAGGAGGCGCTGTCCTACCCCGAGGATTCGGCGGGCCGCCTGATGCAGCGCGACCTGGTCGCGGTGCCCGAGCACTTCACCATCGGCCAGACGGTCGCCTTCGTCCGCGCCCGGCCCGAAGCCGATACCGAGTTCTGGGAGATCTTCGTCGTCGACGAGCGCCACATGCCGATCGGCACGATGCGCCTCAGCCTGGTCCTCAGCCACGGCGACGAGGTGCCCGTCGCCGACATCATGCAGCTCGACCAGACGCTGATCCCGGTCGACATGGACCAGGAAGAGGTAGCGCTGAAGTTCCAGAAGTACGCGCTGATCTCGGCCGCCGTGGTCGATGCCGCCGGGCGGCTGGTCGGCGTGATCACCGTCGACGACATCGTCCACATCATTCAGGAGGAGGCGGGCGAGGATATCCTCAAACTGTCGGGTGCCGGCGACGGCGACATCAACGAGCCGATCCTGATGACCGTCCGCACCCGCCTGTCGTGGCTGGTCGTCAACCTCGGCACCGCGATCCTCGCGGCGTCGGTGGTCGGGCTGTTCCAGGGCACCATCTCGCGCCTCGTTGTGCTGGCGGTGCTGATGCCGATCGTCTCGGGCATGGGCGGCAATGCCGGCACCCAGACGATGGCGGTGGCGGTGCGCGCGCTGGCGCTCAATCAGCTGACCAGCAGCAACACCCGCCGCATGATCCTGCGCGAGTTCCGTATCGCTACCGCCAACGGCCTGACGCTGGGTGCGATGATCGGCACCGGCGTCGCGCTGATCTACGGCGAGTGGCAGCTGGGCGCGGTGATCGCCGCCGCGATGCTGATCAACAACCTCGTCGCCGGCCTGGCGGGCCTGCTGGTGCCGGTCGGTCTGGAAAAAGCCGGCGTCGATCCGGCGGTATCATCGGCGGTGTTCGTCACGACCATGACCGATGTCATGGGCTTCTTCTCGTTCCTGGGGCTGGCCAGCCTGTTCCTGGTCAAGTGATCCACCTCACCAAGGTCGCGGTCGGCTGCAGCGACGTCGAAATCCTCGACCAGCGCCAGCGTGCGCGCGCCACCGAGCTGCCGCACCTCGAGGCCGGCGCGCTGACCCTGACCCGGTTCATGCCCAAGCGCGCCGGCGAACTGGTCGGCGGCTCGCTGTTCTGGATCATCAAGCACCGGCTGGTGGCACGGCAGGAAATCTTGCGCCTCGCGATGACCGCGACGCCGTGGGGCGAGAAATGCGCCATCCTGCTCGCCCCCGGCCCTGTACCGGTCGACGGCCAGCCACTGCGCGCGCACCAGGGCTGGCGCTATTTCAGCCCCGACGACGCGCCGTCCGACCTCGGCCCCGGCCAGGCCGACGTGCCAGCGGCGATGCTGCGCGAGTTGCAGTCGTTGTGGCTGGTGTAACGAGGGCCGGTCGGCGACGCCTCTCTCAGCCGGTGCACGCCACGCTGCCGCTGCCATGCTTCGACACCGCGCACTTGGCGCCGCCGGCGACGCGGACGTCGCCCGAGCCCATCACCGACACCGCGGCGGTGCGCGACGCATAGGCGGCGATGTCGCCCGACCCGGCGACCGTGGCGTCGAGCGTCGCGCATTTGAGCTGCCCGAGGCGCAGCGACCCCGAGCCGGCGATCTCCAGCGCGGCGCTGTCGCAGCGCCCGGCGGCGCTGAGCGATCCCGAGCCGGCGACGCTGAACGTCGCCCGCTGCGTATCGAGCGCGGCGACGTGGATGCTGCCCGAACCGCCGATCTCGGCCCCGAAGGACGGTGTCTTGACGCGGTCGACGCTGACCGAGCCCGAGCCGCCGACCTCGACGCCGCGCACCATCGGCACCGTAACCGCAATGCGGACCTTGCCCCAGTTGCCCCCGCTCATCTCGACGCCGCGCTTGGTGCCTATCTTCAGCGTGCCGCCCTCGACCCGAATGTCGAGCCGGTCGAGCGCGCGTTGCTCGCCCGAGGCCTGGACGCCGATCGCCTTGCCCGTCGTCACCGTCACGTCGGGCGAACCGCCCAGCGACACGCGGTCGAAGGTGTCGACGACGAAGGCCATCTCCGCGCCGCCAGCGGGGCTGGCGGCAAGCATGGCGATGGCGATGAGGCGGATCATGGGCGGGCTCCGGTGTGTATTGTTTTAACAATACACGGGAGCCGGCGCGAGTAAAGGAGATGCGCGGCGGCAAAGCCGCGCCGTCGGACGGCACCTGGCAGTGTTCGCCCGGGCCGCCGACCGGGCCTCGGCGAGTCCCGACCTAAGTTCGAATTTGCCGAAGGGGCAAATTCGCCCTCGGTTCAGGCCGCCTTGAGGACCTGCTCGATCTTCAGCTGGGCTGCCGGCTCGTCGATGTTCTCCATCGCGGCAAGCTCGCGTGCCAGGCGACCGATCGCAGCCTCGTAAATCTGGCGCTCCGAATAGCTCTGCTCGGGCTGATCCTCGGCGCGGTGCAGGTCGCGAACCACCTCGGCGATCGAGACGAGATCGCCTGAGTTGATCTTGGCCTCATACTCCTGGGCGCGGCGCGACCACATCGTGCGCTTGATCTTGGGCTTGCCCTTGAGCGTGGTGAGGGCCTCGAGTAGCGTTGCCTGGCTCGAAAGCTTACGCATGCCGACGCCTTCCGCCTTGTTGGTGGGGACGCGCAGGGTCATGCGCTCCTTCTCGAAGCGCAGCACATAGAGTTCGAGCGCGGTGCCGGCGATTTCCGAACTCTGGACTTCGACAACCCGGCCAACGCCGTGCTTGGGATAGACGACATAGTCGCCCGCGACGAAATTGAGCGCCTTGGTTGCGGCTGCCACCATCATGCATCACCTTTCGTGCCGCCGGTTTGGACAGGCCAGCCGTGGCACGCTGTTCAGCGCGCGAAGGGCTGCGGACCTTGCCTGTTAATCCTGCCGGCGACTTTTATGGGCCGATTGCCGCACCCGCAGGAGGGTACGGCGGCCGATTGCTGTTCGCGAACCACTGAGCACGCGCTACAGCGTATAGCAGATTTATTGCGGCAAATCCACTGTCCAGCGACAGGGTTTAGGCGTCGCCGGGCTTGTCGCTGAAATACTTGTCGAACTTGCCATCTTCGCCTTTGTGGGCGTCGGCATCGGGCGGCGTCTCGCCCTTGACCGTGATGTTGGGCCAGCTCGCCGACAGCGAAGCGTTCAGCTCGAGCCACTTCTCCAGCCCGCCCTCGGTGTCGGGCAGGATCGCCTCCGCCGGGCACTCGGGCTCGCAGACGCCGCAGTCGATGCACTCGTTGGGGTTGATGACGACCATGTTCTCGCCCTCGTAGAAACAGTCCACCGGGCAGACCTCGACGCAGTCCATGTACTTGCACTTGATGCAAGCCTCGGTCACGACATAGGTCATCGGTACTGGTCCCCTGGGCGCTCGATTACGGTCGTTGGCGCCCTGCTAAACGGCGGCGAAGGCTTCCGTCAATGGTAGTGCTCGCCGGGAGGTCAGGTCGGTGTAGAGTTCCCGCGCCTCGACGAACGCCCCGCGGCGGTCGGCGAGGCTTTCGACCCGGACGACGACAACCTCGTCGTGCTTCGGGAAGCTGACCACCGAGCCCTGCCGGACCAGCGCCGAGGCCCGATCGATGACGCGGCCATCAAGCCGCAAGTGGCGGCTTTCACAGAGCGCCTGCGCGTCGCCGCGCGATTTCGCCAGCCGTGCGAACCAGAGCCATTTGTCCAGCCGCAGTCCCTGACCGTAGACCAAAAGCTACCTTCCTTTCTGCGCGCCTATGCGCGCTGGCCTTTCATTTGCGCCAACGCGGCAAAGGGGTTGGAGGGATGAATCGGAACCACGTTGTCGCGGGCACGCTCGGTGCGTATCCCGCCCCAGGCGAACGCCGCCGCGCCATCGACCGGACGCGGGCGATAGCCGAGCGCGCGCATCAGCCGGGCGAAACCGTCATGGCTCATGCCGACACTGGCGACCCAGTTGGCTTGCGGAACGAACGGCGTGCGACCGTCGCGCGCGCCGTGCATGGCGCGCGCCAGCCGGTCGACCATGTCGACCCGGACCGCCTGCAGCCCGACGATCCAGAAACCCGCGACGCCGTAGAAGGCGGCAGGCGCGGTCGCCTCGACGTCGATGGTGACGCGCCCCGCCGGCGGCGGCGCCGGCAGGTCGCCTTGCCCCGTGGCAACGCCCCACAAGGCGAGACGCCAGCGCGTCGGCTCGGGCTTGAGCAGATCGGCGACATAGATGTGCAGGTCGCCGAGCCGCACGCCCGCACCCTGCAGCGCGCGGCGGTCGGCCCGGGTCAGCGCCTCGACCTGGGCCGACAGCGCCTCGCGCGGCGCACATCCCATATGCTCGACGAGGCGCACGATCAGGCCGCGCGCGGCCGGCGACAGTTCCGGGGTCAGGCGGTCGACGCGGGTCAGCCCCGCCAGATGCTTGTCGCGCGCCACCTCGAACCACGCCGCCAGCCGCCCGGCGACCTGCGCGCGCTCCGGCGTCGGCACGCTTTCCAGCGCCCGGTCGAGGTCGATGCGCGGGTGCAAGGCGTCGCGGCCAGGCCTCAGCTTGGCGACGCGCGCGCCCTGCCACAGGATGCGCGGCGGCATGCTGCCATCGAAGGCCATGGTGAAATCGCCGTCGGCACTGGCCGCGAGCGCGGTCGCTCGCCGGGCCAGCTCGCGCGGCAGATGGCGTTCGGCCGCCGCCAGCAGCAGCTTGCGCTCCCCCGCCCGCGCGTTCGGGTCCGGCGTGAAGCGGAAGCCGTCGAGCGTGCCGATCGCCTCGCCCTCGACCGCCAGCGTGCCGTCGGCATCGACCGCGACGCGCTGCTCGCCCTTGAGCTTGAGGTCGCGCAGCAAGACCGCTGTGCGTCGGTCGACGAAGCGCTGGGTCAACCGCTGGTGCAGCGCGTCCGAAAGCCGGTCCTCCAGTGCGCGCGTCCGCTCGGCCCACTCGGCGGCGTCCGCCACCCAGCCGGGGCGGTGTGTCGCATAGGTCCAGGTTCGGGCCGCTGCGATCCGCCCGCTGAGCGTCGCGATGTCGCCCTGCACGTTGTCCAGCGTCGCGACTTCGCTCGCCAGCCACGCGGCGGGCAGCGTGCCGTCGCCCTCGCTCAGGTGGCGGAAGACGCGGCTGACGAGGCGGCCATGCTGCTCCGGCCCGGTCTTGCGATAGTCGGGCAGCTGGCACGCCGCCCACAGCCGCTGCACCCGGTCGCGGCCGCGCGCGATCCCGGCAATACCCTCCTCGGCGGCCATGCGCCGCAGCACCGCCAGATCGATGGCGTCGTCGGCGCGGACCAGCGCGCGGTCGCCGGGCAGCGCCTCCAGGCTAGCGATCAGCCGCGGCAACGTGTCGAACTCGAGGCGCGGGTTGCGCCATACCAGCTGCGTCAACGGCGGGAAGCGATGCCCTTCGATGGCCTCGATCTCCTCGGGCTCGAAGCTCTGCGCGGCGGCATGGCCGAGCTGGACGACCCCGAACGTCCCGTCGCGCTGGTGCCGCCCGGCGCGGCCGGCGATCTGCGCCATCTCGGCCACCCGCAACCGCCGCTGCCGCTTGCCGTCGAACTTGTGCAGCGACGCGAAGGCGACATGGGCGATGTCCATGTTCAGCCCCATGCCGATGGCGTCGGTGGCGACGAGGTAATCGACCTCGCCCGACTGGTACATCGCGACTTGGGCGTTGCGGGTACGCGGACTTAGCGCGCCCATCACGACCGCGGCACCACCCTTGTGCCGGCGCAGCATCTCGGCGAGCGCGTAGACCTCGGCGGCGGTGAACGCGACGATGGCGGTGCGCTTGGGCAGGCGGCTGAGCTTCTTCGGCGGCGCGTAGCTGAGCGTCGAGAAGCGCGGCCGGGTGACGATCTCGCAGTCCGGCAGCAGGCGGCGGATCAGCGGCCGCAGCGTTTCCGAACCGAGGATCATCGTCTCGGCATAGCCGCGCCGGTGGAGCATCCGGTCGGTGAAGATATGGCCGCGCTCCGGGTCCGCGCCGACCTGCCCCTCGTCGAGGGCGAGGAACGACACTTCGCGGTCGGCGGGCATCGATTCCGCCGTGCACAGGAAATAGCGCGCGGTCGCCGGCAGGATCTTCTCTTCGCCGGTGATCAGCGCGACCTGGGCCGCGCCCTTGATCGCGACGACGCGGTCATAGACCTCGCGTGCCAGCAGACGCAGCGGGAAGCCGATCATGCCGCTGACATGGCCGCACATGCGTTCGACGGCGAGATGGGTCTTGCCCGTGTTGGTGGGGCCAAGGACGGCGGTCAGGGTGGCAGCCGACAGCGTGCTCATCCCACCCGAAATGGGCGTGCACGGCCTGCACACAAGGCCGGAAACGAAACGAAACGCCGCTTGCCCATCGCGTCCTTTGCAACGCACCGAACACCGTGAGAGTCGCACAGGTTGATGACGCTTTCAAGGCAGACCGCAAGATGTGGTTTCGGGACCGCCATGACGGCTTTGCGCTTGCGATTTTCACGGCCTTGGTTTCAGTTGCGCGGCCTACGGGGGACAATCGATGGCGGCATTGAAGCTACTGGCCAAGCTCTTGGCCTATTACGCTGCAATCGCAGCGGCGATCGCACTGGTCGCGTGGCTGGTGCCGGAATGGCAGAATTACCTGCCGATCGGCCGGGTCCAGACCCTGATCGCCGAGAGCAGCGCCGGCGGCAACCAGCTGCCCAGTGTGGCGGCCGACCGCCTGCAGCAAACCGGCGCGTTCGTGCCCAGCCTGGTCTGGCTGGCGGCCGCCGTGCTCGGCTCGCTGCTCGCCTCGCTGCCGGTCAGCTGGATCTACATGAAGGTGCGCAATCCGCACGACTACGACCAGTCGCTGATCGACACGATCGTCGTGCTGCCGCTGGTCGTCACCTCGATCGTCGTCGTCGTCCAGCATTCGCTCGCGCTGTCGTTCTCGCTCGCCGGCATCGCGGGCGCGGCGCGCTTTCGCAACAGCCTGAAGAGCTCTGGCGACCTGCTGTTCATCCTGCTCGCCATCGGCATGGGGCTATCGGCGGGCATCGGCGCGCTGGAGCTGGCGATCGTCACCTCGGCAGCGTTCAACCTGGTGTTCATTGCGCTGTGGGCGAGCAACTACGGCGAGCGTGCCGAGATGAAGCGTTTCCTCAGCGAATTCGAGTTCAGCGAGCAACCGAATGGACCGCCGTCGACGGTGACCACGACGACCGCAGCCGCCGTCGTCACCGAAGTCACCGAAACCTTCGAGCCGCGCCCGCCCAAGCCGGCGAAGCCACGCCGCGACGACGACGACGACGATTAGCCGACGCAGCCGGACAGCAGCTTGATCACCCCGGCCGGCGTCGAAACCGTCTCGAAGCCGCCGGCGAGATAACCGCTCGCCTTGTCCCGCGCGCGGGCCTCCAGCTGTGGGATCGTATCGAGCACACCGACCAGCGCTGCGCGCTTCGCCACCAGTTCAGCAAACGCGGCCGGTGCCTCGGCATTGTGGCGGCAATAGCCGCGGTAGCGGCGGACGCGAACGTTGGGCAGCGGGATCGCCGCCGGCGACGTCGCATAGGGCGCGTCGACCAGCCCGGCGAAATCGAAATCATAGGGCACCGGGGTCAGCCCCGCCGCCGCCCCCTCGCTGCCAAGCAGCTTGGAGTTGTGGCAGCAGTCGGTGCCGGCCGGCCCCGCGGTCATCGCCCAATCGAGGTTCCCGATCAGATATTCGAACGCGGTAAAGCGCGCCGCGGCGGCGGGCGCGAGCGCGGCGCTGCCGATCCGCTCGCCCTTGAACTTGGCCAGGCTGTTGCGCTTGGCAACATCGTCGGCATCCTCGACCAGGAAGCCCAGCCGGGTCGTCATCGGCTTGCCCCTGTCGTCGACATAGTCGATCGTCGCTAGGCGCACCCCAAAACTGACCGGGGTCAGCTGCTGGTACATCCGGTAAGCGGCGAATTCGAGCAGCAGATACTGCTGAAAGGCTTCGGCCGGCCGGCAATGCACCACCAGCTTGAGCTTCTTCTGCCCCTTGAACAGCGAACCCGCCGGCGGCTTGCCGGTGAACTCGATGCGGATCGGGACGAACGAGCAGACGTCCTTCTCGCGCCGGGTGATGCCGCGCGGCGACAGGGTCGCGGCGAGCGTTTCCGGCGCGGCGCCGTCGACCCGAACCGTGGCGGGCACCGACTTGTTGGCGGTCGGCTCCCCGCGCGACAGGCTGGCGATCGCGCCGGTGATGGTCAGGTGCAGCGGCGCGTCGCTGGCGAACAGCGGGTGCGGCTCCTTGGCTGCGGCAGGCACGGCAATCAGCCCGAGCGCGATGAGCACCGCCGTCCAGCCGAACTTCATCACTTCGCTCCCCCTGCCGCCGGTCGCGCGACGACGTGCGCGGTGAACTTGCCGTCGTCGGCGACCTCGAGCCAGCTCGGCACGCCGCCATAGACCGACGAGATGCCGGTATCGATCCGCGCCAAGCGTCCGCCCTCGGCGATGACAATGCCGGTTAGATTGGGCGTATGCGCAATGACGATCCGCTGCGCGCCGAACGCCGGCAGCAGCGTATCGAGCTGGCCGCCGACGGCGGGGGCGGCTAGACCGCGATACCAGAGCGGCCCGGCCTCGTCGTTGATGATGCTTGCCGGGTCGATGTCGGCCGCTTTCAGGGCCGCCGCGACCCGGGTGTTGATCGTCGCCAGCGGCACCTGCACATAGGCCGGGCCGATGCCGCCGTGCACGAACAGCGTCCCCTCGATCAGCGCCACCGCTGGATTGCCCGCCACCCATTTGCCGATGTGCCCGGTCGGCTGCCAGGCCGCCTGATGCTCGAGCGCCCCCAGCGGCGTCGCCGTCATCCACGCGGCGCGGATCGCGTCGGCGGTCAGCGCCGGATCGCGCTTGCGATAGGCGGCCTCGATCGCCGCCCGGTTGGCGGCATAAGTGGCATCGCGCGTTGCCGCCGAGCGGGCGTTGGTAAAGGCCGCGTATTCGCCCGCCGAGACATAGCGCAGGTCGTTGGTGACGTTCATCGCCTCGTGGTTACCGACCAGTGCGACGACGCGGCCGCGCACCTTGGCCGCCTCCCGCTGCAGCCGGATCAGATCTTCGACGATCTTCAGCGAATCCGGCCCGCGGTCGACCGTGTCGCCCAGCTGGACCAGCGTCGTGGCGCCGCCCCGCCAGCGGCCTTTGGCGTCGATCAGTCCGGCATCCAAGGCGACGGCGCGCCACGCCGCGAAATCCCCGTGCAGGTCGCCGACTGCGACGATGCGGGCGGACGCGACATTCTCCCCGAGCAGCAGTACCGCAACCAAGACCGCCAGCCGCACGACCATGAAGCCCCCCTCAAGCGCTGCCCATCCCGCCATTCTGCCCGAAATCGCCCCGCCACTGCAAGTTCGGGCATTGGCTTCGCGCGCCCGGGCGGTTAGGCGCGAATGACAGGGAGGCCGTATCGTACCCATGACCAGAATTATGATCATCCGCCACGGTGAAAAACACCGGGATGGCGGCACCGACCGCGGCGTTTCGATCGACGGTGTCCACACCAAGCACGAACTGACCGTCCGCGGCTGGCAGCGCGCCGGGGCGCTGGCCCGTTTCTTCGCGCCCGTCGATGGCTTTGCCGCGGACGCCCCGCTGGGGACGCCGCGGGCGTTGTTCGCCTCCGTCGCGACCGAGCTCAGTCCCAGCCTGCGCGCGGCGCACACGCTGATGCCGCTCGCCGAATTGCTCGACATCGGCATCGACATGGAGCATGCCGAGGGCGAGGAACGGCTCGCCGCCGCCGCGCTGCTCGCCGCGCCGCAGCCGGTGCTCATCGCCTGGCACCACAGCCATATCGTCCCGCTCGCCAAGAACATCGCCGGCATCCACCTCGACTGCCCGGACGAGTGGCCCGACGAGCGGTTCGACTTGGTCTGGGTGCTCGACCGCGACGATTCCGGCGGCGACTGGCAGTTTTCGCAGGTCCCGCAGCAACTGTTCGCGACCGACCGGGCGGACCCGATCTGAGTCCGAGCCGACTCGTCCTGACGCCCAAACCCTGCAACTCGTCGCAAGCCGCTGAATCGCTTGCCTGTCCGCCGTTGACTTGGGAGCGGCGCGGCGGCTGTTTGCAGTAGCGGGAACACGGGGGCGCAAATTGTTTCAGGCGGGGGCACGGGGATTCGGCGGTGCAGTCGCGGTCGGCGGCTTTGCCCCGGGTCCGGGCCTCGGCCTGCGCGACCTCGGCGGCTTCCGGCCGGCGGCGCTGATCGGCCACCTGAAGTCCGCCGAAATCGCGGTCGATCTCGGCGACGGCATCGGCTCGCGGCTGTGGTGGCGCGGTCTCGCGACGCTGGTCCTGCTCAGCGCGATGACCTTCTGGGCCGGGTCGACGATGACCCCGCTAACCGAACCGGTGCGCGGCACGATGACCCCGGCGCAGGCCGACGACGCCCGTCCCGACCGGATCGCGCCGCTGGCGCTGGGGGCCGCGACCGGGCGCTTCACCGCGCCGACTGCCAAGGTCCGCGCGCTCGCCGAAGTCCCCGAACGGCCCCGCGTCGAATTGACCGCGACGCTGCGCGCGTCCGACAGTTTCGAAGGCGCCCTGCGCCGCGCCGGGGTCGGCAAGGACGATGCCAACGATGCCGCCCGCGCCGTCGGGGCGGCAGTCCGCCTCGACCAGATCCGCGGGGCCACCGACATCGACCTCGTGCTCGGCCGCCGCGAGACCAAGAAGGTGCCGCGCCCGCTCGACAGCCTCGCCTTCCGCGCCGCTTTCGAACTGCGTCTTGAACTGACCCGCGCCGCGGACGGCACGCTACGGCTGAAGCGCATCCCGATCGCCATCGACGAGACGCCGCTGACCGTCACCGGCCGCGTCGGCGGCAGCCTCGGCCGCTCGGCCAAGGCGGCGGGACTGCCGGCCACTGTCGTCGCGGAGGCGATCCAGCAGCTTGGTTATGTCGTCGATTTCCAGCACGGCGTCGGCCGCGGCGACGACTTCCAGCTGATCGTCGAGCACCGCCGCGCCGCGACCGGTGAGACCCAGACCGGCAAGCTGATCTACGCCCGCCTCGGCAAGAACGAACTGATGCGATGGGACTATAATGGTGCATCGCAATTCTTCCGCGCCAACGGCGAGAGCGCGCGCAAGGGCCTGATGAAGACCCCGGTCGACGGGGCGCGGTTGACGTCCGACTTCGGCATGCGCTTCCACCCGCTTCTCAACTATTCGCGGATGCACCAAGGCGTCGATTTCGGGGTGCCCGCGGGCACCCCGATCAAGGCGGCGGCAAGCGGCAAGGCGACGTTCGTCGGCTGGCACGGCGGCCACGGCAACTATGTCATGCTGGCGCACAGCAAGACGCTCAGCACCGCCTACGCCCACATGTCGCGCTTCGCGGTGAAGCCCGGCCAGCAGGTCGCTCAGGGCCAGGTCATCGGCTATGTCGGCTCGACCGGCATGTCGACCGGGCCGCACCTCCACTACGAGACGTGGCTCAGCGGCCGGCCGGTCAACCCGGTGACGCTCAAGTTCCTCGGCGGCACCAGTCTCGCCGGTGCCGACTATGGCCGCTTCAAGGGCGCGCTGGCACGGCTGACCAATCGTTAAAACTCCGCTAGAAGTCGTCGCATGACTAGCTTCCGACTGCTGACCGTCGTGCCGCTGCTGGCGCTGGCCGCCGCGTCGCCGCAGCGTTTTCCCCAGGCCCAGCGCGACGTCGCGTCGATCGTCGCCGACGAATGGTCGAACGAGGCCAGCCGTGACGCCGCGCGCGAGGCCGAGCAGGTGATGGTGTTCCTGAATGCCAGGCCCGGCATGGTGATCGCCGACATCGGCGCCGGCAGCGGCTATTACACCGTCCGCCTTGCCCCCCGGCTGATGCCGACCGGCCGCGTCATCGCCGAGGACATCGTGCCCGCCTATCTGACGGCACTCCGGGCCCGCGTCCGCAAGGCGGGGCTGCGCAACGTCACCATCGTGCAGGGCACGCCCGACAACCCGCGCCTGCCGGTCCGGGTCGACGCCGCACTGCTGGTCCACATGTACCACGAGGTCCGCCAGCCCTATGCGCTGCTGTGGCACCTGCGCGGCAGCCTGCGGCCGGGCGGCAAGGTCGCGATCGTCGATATCGACCGGCCGACCGCGCAGCACGGCACCCCCAAGGCGCAGCTGCTGTGCGAAGTCTCGGCAGTCGGCTTCCGCCGCATCGGCGACCTCGATCTCGGCGCAGCGGGCGGTTACCTCGCGGTGTTCGAGCCGGTCGGCAAGCGCCCCGAGCCCGCCGCGATCAAGCCCTGCGCTGCCGCAAAATAGCCGCATGGCGCTGTCACGCGCCGGTCATGCACGCGATCATCCTCTCCGCCGGCCAGGGCTCGCGCCTCGCCCCGCTGACCGCGACGACGCCGAAATGCCTGATCGGTTTCCACTGTCGCACGCTGCTCGAATGGCAGGTCGCGGCGCTGACCGCGGCGGGCGTGGAGAAGCTGACGGTGGTCACCGGCTTCGAGGGCGGGCAGGTCCGCGACCGGCTGGCGGCGGCGGGGCTGGGCCGGGTCGCGACGCTGCACAATCCGTTCTACCGGATCGCCGACAATATCTCGTCGGTCTGGCTGGCCCGCGCGGCGCTGGGCGAAGGCGACGCGATCATCCTTAACGGCGACACATTGCTCGGCCCGACGCTGATCGCCCAGGCGATGGCGGGCGCGACGCTGCCGGTCAGCGTCACCACCGCGGTCAAGCCCGGCTATGATGCCGACGACATGAAGGTGACGCTGGCCGAAGGGCGCATCACCGCGGTGTCCAAGAAACTGCCGCCCGGCGAGACCGACGCGGAATCGATCGGCATGCTGGTGTTCCGCGGGCTCGGTGGCGCGCTGTTCGCTGACACCATCGACGCGGTGATCAGCCGCGAGGGCGGCACCGGCAACTACTACCTGAGCGCGGTCGCCGAGCTGGCGCTGACCGGCGTCGTCGGCGCGACCGATGTCACCGGCCACGACAGCGCGGAGGTGGATTTTCCCGCCGACCTCGCCGCCGCCCGGGCGCTGACCGCGCGCTGGGGTGACGAGGCCTGGGCTCAGCCGCCGCGCAGGTCGGCGACGAGTTGAGCCACCTGCCCGCCATCCAGCGTCACCGCCGTGCCGAGATCGGGCACGCCCGGCCAGCCGGCATCGGGGAACGCCTGCCCGCGCCAGTCCCGCGTGCCCTCGTAGCGCGGGATGACGTGGAAATGGACGTGGCGGTCGACCATCATCAGCATCAGGTAATTGGTGCGCACCGGCTGCGATACGCGGGCCAGCGCGGCGGCGATCAGGTGCGCCATGCCGGGCAGCGCCGCGCCTTCGTCGGTGGTCAGGTCGCCGAACGCCTGCACGTCGCGCTTCGCGATCAGCACCAGGCTGCCGAGCGTCGCCTGTGCGGGCCGCACCACCGCCGCCCAGTGCGCGTCCTCGAACACGGTACCGGGGCCATAGCCGAATTTTGCGAGCGTCGCTTGCATGGCGACGACGCTGCCGGAGCCGCCGCTTGAGCGCAACCGTGTTTGGCCTGACGCCGGAGATCCGCCTCGCCCGCCAGCTGACGCGGGTGGCAACCAAAGGTGCGGCCGGGCTAAGCGTCAAGACCGGCGTCGTCGTCGATACGCCCGCGCTGGCGTTCCTGATCGGCGGTCCCGCGCGGGTGATCACCGATGCCGCGGGCCAGTCGTTGCTCAGCTGGAGCCCCGACGGCGGCACCGGCCCGGCGGCGGTCGCGGGCAGCTTCGATTTTTCCGCCGGTGCGTTGAAGAAGCGCGAGACCTTCCACGCCTTCGACCTCGCGCGGACGCCGGCGCGAGTCGCTGAAACGACCTTTTATTTCGCCAGCTACAAGGGCGTCACCGACCTCGTCACCAAGTATGTGTGGCCGTGGCCGGCGCTGTTCGTGACGCGCGCCTGCGCGGCGGCCGGCATCACCCCGAACATGGTGACGGCGCTGTCGATCCTGTTGTCGATCGCCGCCATCCCGCTGCTGATGGCCGGGCAGTTCGCGGCGGGGCTGGCGTGCGCCTGGGGGATGACCTTCCTCGACACCGTCGACGGCAAGCTGGCGCGGGTGACGGTCAGCTATTCGAAGTTTGGCAATTACTTCGACCATATCCCCGACCTGCTGTTCCCGCCGGTCTGGTGGTGGGCTTTCGCCTGGGGGTTGCCGGCGGACAGCCAGCGCTGGCCGGCGTTCGGGGTCATTCTCGCGACCTATCTGGTCGGGCGGCTGTGCGAGGGCGTCTTCGAACTCAGGAACGGCTTCGTACCGTTCGTCTGGCGCCGCTTCGACGCCCGCTTCCGCCTGGTGCTGGCGCGCCGCAACCCGAACCTGCTGATCCTGACCGGCGGCGTGCTGATCGGGCAGGCGGTCGCGGGCTACGTCGCGGTCGCGGCGTGGTGCGTCGTCTGCGCCGTGGTGCAGGTGGTGGCACTGGTGCAGTCGGAAATGCAGAGGCCGCTGCGTTCATTCTTGGCGTAGATCGCGAACGGCGGGAATTGGTGGAAAGCACCCTGTCCGCTTTCAGGTACCACCGAGGCAAAGCGGCCATCCAGGGGAGCGCTGACTACCAACTCTTTCGCGGCTAATTCCGACCATTCACCGGTCTAGAGGAAACACTTAGACCCGATGTGCCCGGCAATAGCCCAACAACTGGCGCAGCAGTTCGTCTTATGAACCGATCGAGCGGGATCCGTTCCGCGGCGTGCCACCGCCCGCTCGGCCGCTGGAGCTTCCATCATTGCCCGATGCCCCGATTGCGCCCCGCGCCGGGGAGCCGGCGGGGCATTGGTTTGCCTGGACTGCAATCCTGTTGCTGGTTGTCGCCTTTGCGGCCAGTTTCATGGCAATCAACCTGCCATTCGTGCCCTTAATCTCCATGTTCACGGCGCGGATGTTGCTCAGCGCCTGGCGCTTTCTGCCGCCCAACGGTTCACCGGTGCGGGCGCGCCTGCCGTTGCTGGCGTTGTTGCCGCTTCCCTGGGTTGTGTCATCGCTGGCGGGGCCGCTCATCCTGCAGAGACTGACAGGTGACATGCCCGACATCGAGGACTGGATGATCCCGCTCCAGTTTGGCCTGATGACAGCAGCGGTGCTTTGCCCTGCGCACTGATCGCCATCC